>Ga0115011_10000357_pt1 | contig 39334 bp, 43 predicted proteins | sample TroAtlMetagenome_2_FD_88705 | JGI IMG/M metagenome (GOLD analysis project Ga0115011, IMG submission 88705) | Marine eukaryotic phytoplankton communities from Atlantic Ocean - Tropical Atlantic ANT8 Metagenome | ecosystem: Environmental > Aquatic > Marine > Oceanic | place: Tropical Atlantic... | reverse complement strand
TTCCATGGGACTGGTCCGATTTGAGGCTAAACACGTATGCGCTACTAACTGCCGTCGCTCTTTTCCTAGTGCTTGCAATTAGAAGCCAGCCCGACGGAGAGGGCAATAGGGACACAATCGCCGCACTTGGCTTGTTCGGATTCGCATTAGTTCCAATAACTGCCATGGCAACAACTTGGTTCCAGAATAGACACCCGGGAACGGTAATCATCGATAGCGATGAAACAGGACTTGACCCTCAGATCAAGTCATTACTCTTGGCAGGTGCATTTGCCTTCATGCTGCTATTTATCGGTCTTGCGTTAATCTCGTTTGAGATTCAGAGGCTCAGGGAAGAACTAGACTCAAGACTCCACTTCATGGACGAGGGGGGAGTTCTGTGAGCGGGTTGATCTACGCCTTGGTTTCATACTCCATTTTAGGTGCGATACTGTGTTCGTACCTGTTTAAGCAAATCTCCGAGATTCGTTCACTGGAAAGGGAAATTGGGCGTTATGATGACAATAATCGCAGCTATGAATGACTATATTGCCTCTCGGAAGACTTCTAACTGAAATCCCAGCGGGCAAATCGGGGAACACCATGGCAAAGGGGGATTTCTGCATCGTATGCGGCTCAGAAGGACCTCTTTCGTCAGATCGGATGTGCGAGTCCTGCTTGCGATCAAGGGTGACCCTGTCCTTGATGCCAGAAAAAATTCAGCAATTCAGATGTGCAAAATGCGGTGCTCACGAAGTAAAAGGCAGGTGGTCCCAAATAAACTCAAACGATCTTTGCGATCTCCGGATCCGAGAGAATCTCGTCATAGACGAACGCTCAGATAATTCACAAGTGGAGTTTTCAATCCAAGAAATAGACGATCGAACAAAAAGGTTGCACATTGAAGTAAATGCAGAGGTCGATGGATACATTTTCTCCGATTCCCATTCTCCTTTGCTACAGACAAGCAATGCTGTCTGCCCGCCATGTACTAGGAAAGCAGGCGATTATTTCGAAGCTATAGTCCAACTCCGTTCCGCCGGTAGAAAGCTAAGTCCGAAAGAGCTATCCGACCTCCGGAAAACCCTTGATCAGGTCATTAGCTCCATGGAGCCAAACCCAATGTTCTTTGTCACCAAGGAAGGTTCAGTCCCTGGGGGGTGGGATCTTCAGATGGGTTCTAAGGCACTTGCTAGGGCCTGGGGTAGAAAACTTGTCAAGCTGTTTGGTGGAACAATCAAGGAGAGCTCTACAGTCGTTGGAGTGAGTGATGGTGCAGATGTCACTAGGCTTACAATGAGCTACAGGAAACCTGCATATGGCATCGGCGACGTCATTCGCTACAAGAAGTCGATTTGGCTGGTTGATAGTTGGCAGAAGGACGGCCCTATAATTAGAAGAATGGATAGATTTGAGCGGACTGGGGCAACATGGAGGGATATGGAGCGCTCGATAGTGGTGTGCCCAAGCATCGATCAAAAGGTCGTACAAATATTGAATCGAGATAGCTCCGGCGCAGAATTCATGGATCCCGTCGATTATAGGGTCGCAACCGTAGCCCTCCCGTACAACGATGACGGATCTTCCAGAGAACTCCGCATCGGTTTCATAGATGGGGAGTGGTTAGCAGTACCTGTGACGGACAAGGGGGGGTTTGATGGAAGAAATTGATTTTAGCAAACTTATAGCTGAATTGGATAATTCGGATATGTCAGGTTTCACTAGAAATTTTGTCGAAGATCTCCGGAATTCAATGTCAATGGATGTCAATATCGAAGAGGACTTAGATTGGAGCGGTGTTCTTTGCTTGGGAATGGGGGGCTCAGGCGCCGGCGGACAGTTCCTAAAGGCACTATCAGACGAATCAGGAGGGCTGCCATTTGTAATTTGGAATGATTACGGGCTGCCTAGTTGGTGGGGGTCAGATTGGCTAGTTTTGGCCACTTCATATTCGGGTAATACCGAAGAAACTCTTTCTGGAGTCAAGGAGGCACTAGATAACAATGGAACCATCGTTGGCGTCTGCTCAGGCGGGCGATTGGAAGAGGTGTTGAATGAGGTAGAAGGGTCAGTTTGCCTCAAGGTTCCTTCAGGGCAAATGCCACGCTCTGCATTCGGCCATATTTTCGGTACTCAGCTGGCTGCTTGCTGGTCACTCGGACTCTTGCACCGACCGAGCTCAGCAGAGATATCAAAGATGTTGGACAGACTGGATCTAGTATCGAAGGAATCAGACCTAGCAAATGGTCGAGGGTCCGCAGCAATCCTGTCCCAATCACTCCAAGAAAAGGAGATTGGGATTGTTGCACCCAACTGCCTGGTGCCAGCTGCATACCGATTCACTTGCCAAATCAATGAGAATGCAGCAAAATTTGCTCGTTCTACTGGAATCCCCGAGATGAATCACAACGAGGTCGTGGCATGGACGGGCAATGATTCTGCCAATCAATCCTTGGTGGTTTTTACTTGCGAAGGGCTGCATAGCAGGACAGTTGCAAGGATTGATTGGCTCCTGGATAACATCGAATCATCACCATCGTGGAGGATAGAATGTGAGGGTGAAAGCCTCCTTGAGCGGCTGCTTTATGCCGCACATGTCACTGATTGGGTCTCAATTGGAATGGCCGTCATTTCGGGCGAGGATCCTTCTGAAATGGCAGCAATAGACTCACTGAAAGACCATCTCGGCTCTATTCAATAGATTTCACCAAGGACCAGTCTAGGATCCGGGTAGTCAATCAGTGCTTGCGCACGCCCTTCTGATGTCACTACGCCGGGTAAGTCATGCGTTTCCGGCTCAATTAGTGAAAGCTGGAAGTGAAGATGGGGGTCCCAACCACCATTCTCTGAGAAATCACCAAACCAGGCAATTATGTCCCCTGCCAAAATCTTCTGACCTACTTTCTTATCATCAATAGAGGCAGAATCAAGGTGCCCATAGAGGGCCCAAACAACAGTTCCGCTAAAATCGTGTCTTGTTATGACAACATTCCCGTAATCGCCCGGATCGGGGTTATATCCAAAGTGCGAAATCTCTCCGTCCGCAAACGCCATGCAAGGCGTTCCTATGGGTCCTCCGATATCTACTCCCATGTGTATCTCCCTTCCTTTCTCAAACAACTCCGTTTTGTACATATTTGGTCGTAATTCGTCATATTTACCAATACTGAATTCAGTCTTCGGCTCATTCCACAAACCCTTGCTAAGGTCGAGAACTTCGTAATCTTCCGGCATATGCACCACGGGATGGAACTCCTGATTGTACCAGTCACTCAATATATCACCCACTACTCAGTCTTCCCCAACAACTAGGTCCATCCTCTCAAGTGATTTGAGGGCTTCTTCGAGTGATCTCATCGACTCTTCCAACCTCTGCCTATTTGAGTACGAATTACCTATTTGCGTACTCAAAGTACCCCATACCGAGCTCAGATTGTTGAGTTCAGTCCTAAGTCTAGCATGGCCCTTGATGATCCCATCAGACTTCTCAGCAATTCTCATTGCTCTCTCGGCTATATGCAAGAGGTGCATATTGGCGATCAGAGTATTTGGTGAACAAATTACCACACCTCTGCTTGCAGCGTCCCTAACCAGCTCTGACTCCTCCGAGTTGTCTGGATCAATCATGAAGTCATATATTCGTTGCGAGGGGATGTATAGGTATGCCACATCAGTAGTTCCAAGATTTGGCCTAATGTAGCTAGATTCGACCTTATCTATGTGCTTCCTAACTGCATCTACAAATGACCTCTTATTCGCTTTCCTAGATCTTCCATCATTGTTGCCAATCCCCCCCTCGGAAATTGCAACTGCCTCCTTGAATGAATTAAGGGGGAACTTCGAATCGATGCAAAGAATCCTCCCATCTGAAAGTCTTAGATTCGCATCAGGGGTGCTTTCTAGGTTCGGAATCTTCTTTCTGATCCCAACACTCGCGAATGAGTCCTTCAGTATTCGCTCTAATTCGATCTCAGCCCATCCTGCCGCTGCCTGCTTGTCTAGGAAAATCTTCTGTATTTCAGTGACACCGTCAGAGACAGAGTTAGCAGAGCTTCGAATAGCCCCTATATCCTCTGCAATACGTAGGTCTTTCATAGTCCCAGCCACCGCTCCTTTCAATACCTCCCCACTAGCTGCAATCCCCGCTGTAATTTCTTCATGCTTGACAGAGAAATCCAGATTTCCTATAGCCTCTTTATTCACCTCAACTTGGGTGTGTATTTGCGTAGACTGCTCTCTAATGGTCCCTGCTTCTAATTGTATAGATTTCAATATTGAAAGCACGTAAACCAGTATCACCAATAGCCCAACAACCAAGCCTAGGATGCTATAACTCATCAACTCCGACATTACTCTCTGGCATGCCTGGGAATTGGAGGTACTTCAACTCTGAGAACCATTTGCCGTTGCCCGTTGCCAAACTAATTCATAGGTACAACCCGTTCTAGGAAAAATATGAGAACCCGCAGGTTAGCAATCCTGCTTTCCAAGTTGGAGAAGCAAAATGAGTTTTCACTAGAGCTTGAACAGTATACAACAGATGGGGATCTGGCAGCTCGATGGCTGGCAGACATCGCTTCATTCGGCGACTTGAGCCAGGGGTGCACTGTTACCGACTTAGGAGCTGGAAACGGAATACTTGGTCTTGGAGCAATCGCTTCGGGGGCTGGGAAGGCAAATTTAGTTGAGACGGACGACAAAGCTTGCCAAATAGCACGGTCAAACGCTAAATCAATGGGGGTGCTTGAATCAATAGAACTGATTCAGGCTACCATTGGCACCGAATTACCGGAACTGGGTCAAACTGATCTTGTGATTAGCAATCCTCCCTGGGGCCGCCAGACCCCAAAGGCAGACAGGCCATTCTTAGAGGCCATTCTCACTTTTGGCGTCCATAGCCACATTATGCACAGCGCGGAGGCTACACACATTGAACCATTTTTCGAGGGCGCTGGTTGGCACGTCGAGAGGTATGGGGAAGCCGACTTTGCACTTCCCTCCGCATATGCTCACCACAGTAGGTATAGGGGGCGGACAAGGGCATCATTTTGGCGCCTATCTCCAAGTTAACTAATGCCATACTCAGCCGGACCGTTCATAGGCGTTCTTCTGGTCGGCAGCTTGATGAATGCCTCAGTTGGTGACTATGTAACCCCTGGAATTTCCTTGGATCTAAAGCACGATTCTGATGTCGGCGGCGGAATCCATACATCCACTGAGGGGCACATTGCCACAATCCCTGGTAAATTGGTCAGCAACTCAGGAGTCTTCTCAATTGAATCGTCCAAACCGCGACTAAATATTCCCGAAATGAATGATATCTTCATCGGAGAGGTCAATCGTCTAAATGAGAAAACTGCCGAGATTAAGTTACTCCACATAGAAAGCAATCAAGACGGACACCGGTCCCTTCCAGCAGAGAGAATGTTCGCCGATATCTTTGTCTCTGAGCTAGTCGATCGTTTCATCCCCTCGGCCGGCGACGCCCTAAGGAAGCGCGACCTGATTCGCGCTAGGATAATCAATGTCAGTCCAATGCTGAAGGCGACAACCAAGGGCGACCCATCATTGGGTGTTCTATATGCTTCATGCCCTCCTTGTGGAGCAGAACTGATCACCAGCGACAGTGCTCCCGATTTCAATGTGGCTTGCCCTCGCTGTGACTACCGATCTTTTAGAGCGCTATCCAATGGTTTTGGGCACGGGCATTTCCTTCCTGATGGGGCGAATTTACAGGATCTAAATCGGCCCGGCCAAAGATGGTCCAAGGAGGCGGAGCAGCTATTGGGTCACGATGGCGCTAGGCCGTACCTCTCTCCCGTGGCAGACCACCGCCGAGGATGGTCCCATGAAATCCCAGAATTTGCAAAGAGGTCCCCTTCAAGGGATGGTAGGGGCGGAAGAGCTCGAAGGGAGATGTTTTCCACCACTTGCACTCTATGCAACAAGTCGACCGAAGTTCCATTCAAACCGACCCCGGGTAAGCCTATTCGTTGCAGGGATTGCATGGCAAAAGTTGAGTCAGGGAAAGTTGACAAGGCCGATCTAGCAAAGGAGAGGGAGGTGATGAAGAATGCACGCGCCAATGCAGAGAAGAGCCATGGCGTCAAACTCTTCGTTGGCGGTGTTTCCTATGATGCAACAGAGAAAGACATCGAAGCACTTTTTTCCTCACATGGAAAACTAAAGGAAGTTCACCTTCCAATCGATTCAGAGGCGAACAGGCCAAGAGGATTTGCTTTCGTGACCTTCGCCGATAGGGGAGAAGCATCCAAAGCAATCAAGGCCCTGAATAACTCTGAGTTGAAAGGTAGAAGGATTTCAGTGGAGGAATCAAATTCAACAGGTAGAAACCGAAGTAGAAAGCGAAGAAAGGATCGATAAACCGTCCTTGAAGTCATAAACCCAGCCATTCCTCGTATGCCATGGAGGGTTGGCTGGTAATAGATGGCTATGAGGACGAGCCTGCAGCGTTTGGCGTCCCAAATTATGTCGGTTTCCACGTCCGCTACATCTGTGGTGTACTAGAGTCTAGGAATGTGGATTATAACTACATGACGATAGATCAGTGGCGAATCCGTAGTAAAGATGGCCCCAAAATAGCAAAACCTAGGGGCGAACAAACAAAGATTTTCTCGAATCTCGATGGAGTTGTGATTCTCGCTGGCGCCATAGTTCCTGGCAAATATGTCAGAGGAACTCCGATTAGTCAAAGAGAGTTGGACAAGATCCTATCGGCTGTACCCACTGGGATCCCGGTTCTATGCGGTGGCTGGGCGATAAGGAACTGGAGGTACTCTGGCTGGACGCCCTTGAGGAAAGATTTGTTCTGCACCGTTCAGGATACCGATGCAACACTAAATCACTTTCTCACCACAGGAAAGTGGGAGAATACTCGAAGAAACCCAGTTCAGTGGGGCGAGTGGGCGATTTCAGGGGCATCGTCAAAGGCTGTTTCGAATCATCCAGATCTCACATCGCCCGATGGGTCGCACGGCCCACTAATGTTTGAGGTAGAAATTTACCAAGGCTGCGTTAGGTACAAGCGAGGTTGTCGATTCTGCATCGAGCCAAAGAAAGGACTTCCAATTTGGAGAGAAGAGGACGATGTAATATCCGAGGTCAAGCTTGCCTTGGATTCAGGTGTAAAAAATGTCAGAATTGGCGGCGCTACTGACATTTTCACATACAAAGCTGAGGGGGTTGCCGATCTAGAGTACCCTATCCCCGATCCAGAACCGATTTCCCATATTCTCAATGGGCTCAGAGATGACGAAAGACTAGACATTCTTCATGTAGACAATGCAAATCCTTCAATCGTTTCAGAGAATATCGAACCATCGACTGAAATCACTAGGACACTAGTGGAAACCCTGTCTGATGGCGCAGTACTTTCCTTTGGCCTTGAATCGGCCGATCCAGCTGTTCATGAACGTAATTGGCTAAATTGCGACCCAGAGCAATTACGATCAGCAGTTAGGCTAATTAATAAATTTGGAAGAGAAAAGGGGCCACGAGGCTTGCCCAAGCTACTACCGGGCATAAATTTCATTGCTGGATTAAATGGTGAGACCCCATCAACTTACAAGGCCAATTTGCAATTGCTAAGGGACATTAGATCGGAGGGCCTCTGGCTGCGAAGAATCAATATCAGGCAGGTAGAAGGGCAAGGATTCCAAGAAATCTCCAACTCAGAATTTAAGAGCTTCAAGCGTGGTGTTAGGGATGAGATAGACAAACCAATCTTGGAGGAAATGTTTCCTGAGGGGTGTATCTTGAGAGGGGTTCACTGGGAGTCTCATGGCGATAGAATCCGCAGGCCAGAGCATGTGATTGAACCCAATTTTCGCGATCCATCTATTTATGGTGCCTCCGGAATCACCTTTGGCAGGCAAATAGGCGCTTACCCAATTCTGATTGGGATTCCATATAGGATACCTCTGGAAACCCGCTCTGATGTGCTAATTACCGGTCATGGAAAACGTAGTCTGACTGGGGTCGAACTACCAATTGATCTCAATAAAGCAACTCAACAGCAGCTCTCTGCAATTCCGGGAATCGGCAGTAAATCGGCATGGAGGATCGTCAGCTCTCGCGCTAGGCTCGATTCAATAAACGGATCCAAAAAATTCCCATCAGTGTCGGCAGCATTCACTGACTCCGGCACAAGGATGCCGGAATTGGCCAAATTGGTATTAAGCGTCTAATATTGGTCCTTGGCCCTTTTTATTGACTTCATACGTAGAAATCCGCAGAAACTTCCCCCTCTCCGCCTTTTAGCAACTCATCTATCGAACCAGAGGGATCAATCGACTCCATAAGCTGCTTTGCAGTTTCCTTGGTCGAATCTAGGCCTAGTCTAAGATCGAATCCAAAGTTAGACTCAATCCAACTAACCATCCTGTCAGCAGCCATTACATCAGAACTGGTCCCTATTGTGTCCGCAATAATGCCAATCGCAGCAACTCCGAAGTCGGGGGCGAGGGAAATCAATAGCCCCGCGATTCCAATCATTCCACCTTCTGGCTTTGTAGTGCTAACGGGGATACCAGCTCCTTCCAGATTGTCCCTAACATTGCCATCCGAGCAAACTAGGTGAATCTCCCTTTCCTCTAGGTTCGATGCCCTTCCTGCTAAAACCAGTAGGCGCTCTGAATCCGATTCTGAAGCAATCTCAAGGATCTTCTCCGAAATCTCAAATTGGCCCGAGGCAGTGAGGGGCTGCATCAATCCGGTGATTATCAATAGCTCACTCCCATCAGGCAGCTCTATTGACCAGATTTCCATTCGTGGGGGCCTCATTAGCCCATCTTGATCCAATGTGGATTGAGGGGGGAAGTCAGGGTGGACTATCCAACCAAGCTTGTTTGCCGAATGCTCTTTCAGCAACCCATCGACAACCAACTTCCCAACGTTCCCAACACCAGGGACTGCCTCCAATATTGTACATCCACAAGGGATCTCTCTTCCATCAATCAAATGCAAACGGGACCTATTCATCCGTATCATCGCCTTCAGCGGAGGGTAATTGGTTCAGCCATTCCTCGCTGCCAGCATCAACCCTTTTCCTTCTTCTGGCTCCTTGGGGGTCCTCGGGTGAGAACTTCAATGGGGCAACGGACTCCATTCTGCCATTGCATTCAGAGCATCGCTCCGAAAGGCCGAATGAGCCGCATTCAACACACCTTTGGAGCTTTGTTCTTGCCATGGTTGCCATTCATTGGCCGATGCAACAGGTTCATGAAGATGTTAGGTGAAATGAAATTCGTCAAAGCCTTTCTATGGCAATCGAACCCTCTACTGATGCAATGCTTTCCTCTGCCGCCTTCATCGCATTCTCCCATACAGACTCCGCTGAAGGGTAGTCAGGAGCTCGGATATCGACCCTGTATTCAGGAGCGCCATCATAGTGGCATGTCAACTCCACGTCTTCCAGCCCCTCTGAGCACTTTTCAGCAGCCTTTAGGGCATTAATGATAGCTCCAACACCCTCTGGCCCCCAGATTCTAATGTCAAAGATTCCTCTAATTTCTACGAATGGAGGAACTATGTTCTCGACAGCCAGTTCAGTCACTACATCAATCCAATTGCCACTAAAACCAGCATCAGAAAGAGCATTTTCACTTATGGCGCATTCCTCAAGAGCAGCGTAGAGTGAGCCAAAAACCCCCCTCATTTCATCCGAAACCGCCTCAGCCTTACCATCTTCCCAAGAAACTCTTTCTGCAGCCACACGCATAATTTGGGTCGCACGCTTCTGGTTTTTCCAATCTTGTAGGGTATCCCTCTTTCTCTCTTCAGAAACAGATTTTATTGAGAGCGTTATGCTCTCTCTTTCCAAGCTTACACCAATTACCTTGGCTACAACTCTCTGGTTTTCTCTTACGTGACTGCGAATGTTTCTTACCCATCCATTGGCCACTTCGCCAATGAAAACGAAACCCTCTTTGCCAGAGTATCCATCAATTTTCAGGTAGGCCCCATTTTCCCTCACACTGGAGACCGTGCAAACTACTAGTTCACCTTCTTCAGGCCACTCAGTCACTTGATCAGTCAAGGCGATTCCCCTAAGCAAGGACCTCTATGACGTCACAACCTGTCAATTTCGCCTTTCCGCCGGACGGTTCTGCTAATGTGGAACCACATACCGAGCAGGAAATCAAAGTAGCTGCCCTATCAAAAATTGTAGATTCATTGCCGCAATCTCTACAGCCGACTTTAAGGAATCTTCCACTCATTTTTCACACATCACTTGTCAACAAGCTCGAATTTCTTCGCTCTCTTCCCTTTCGGCGAATGGGCCTTACCCGTCTCATCGCATCTAAAAATCAAGTTAACCCTCTTGGTTGGTTTATCCCCAGAGGGTTTAGGACGTGGGAAACCACGATATCCAGAAGTCACTCTTCTGAATCTTCTCTGGCCCCATTTCAGCTCACTAGCCCTTCTCTTCTTTACGCGCTCGACCGTATGGAGTGTATGCTTTCCAGCCGACGGGCTATATCTCATAACTTTCCTAGGCATCTTCACCAAAAAACGTCACCTCTGCCCTCTTGCGCGGCGACCCACCAGTGGCCTGTATTTGAATTGTTAGTCGGCAATTAAACATTCAGAAGTCTTGTACTCTGAATCAAAAACAACATGAACGAACACCTCTTCCAAGTCGCATGGACCCCTATTCTATTCGGATTTGGACCTCCTTGATCCTACTTTCAGCAGGAATTTGCATGCATAGGATGGGTCCTTCATTCAAACGCCAAAGGTTTGCCATTCCTGTATTTTTTCTAGGCGCCATAATGTTCATTTCAATCACTAGGCCATCCGAGCTAGGAGTTCCGGAGAGAGAAATCTTCAACTCTTTCCAATCAAACTGCCTATGGATAATTTCTGCAATCATCAGCGGCGCCTTCTTATTGTCAGGATCTTCGAATTACAGAACTCCAAACTACCCCCTATTGCTAACCGGCTCGATTTTGGGGGTTGCGTCTTGTTACTTTGCTCTGATGGAATTGATGGAGAGCAGCATAATCGAGATTTTACGATCTTCGCTGACATTTATTGGCTTGCTAATTGGGGCCTCTGCATTCGTATATGGCTCAATATCGGCAGAAAAATCAACTAAGATTTTTAACGAATCCAGCCCCCTATCGGAGGGTGAGATGGAATTGGTTTCGAAGGTCCTTGGGGATAGGCTAGAGGGTGCTTGAAATGGAAATCGAAACTGCTGTCTCTCACATTTCTGGAGGAGTGATAATTTCCGCTTCATTTTTCCTAATTCACCTTGTGATAACAATTAACAAGAGCCATAAACCAATTAGGCCAATTATTTTCTCTTCCTTGGCATTGCTATTCGCGATTTCATTAGCTACATGGTCCACTGGGGCTGCCATTACCGATGCCGTCACCGTTGTCGTAAGCATATCAATTTCCGACATTTTTAGAATTCTTCCCATAATGGCGCTTCTTGTATTTTCAGCTATTCTGATGAATAGCTTAGGGCAGAGAAAAACCCTCAAAATAGGTTGATGGGCAATATTTTTTTGTAATTATCGGGTATTTCCCATTGGATAACCCTCATAACAATCCTGTCGGTCGCCGCGTCGTTCCTAGGGGGAATTACGATGTCAAAGGGTACGCCGAGCATGGGAAAGAGGCAGAAGTCCACCCATATTAGGTGTAGGAGGTGTGGCAAGCATTCGTACCACAAGCAAAAGGGGCAATGCGCTAGTTGCGGCTATGGCAAGACCTCAAAAATTAGGAGCTTCCGTTGGAATAAGAGAAATAGGTCAATGTGGCAAAAAAAGTAGCTGCATAGAAATGCCTAAGTTCCTAGCTTATCAGAGAAAGTCGAAGTCCGATGTGCGGAATCATCGGAATTGTCAGTTCTCCCGGCAAAAAGGTTGTCAACTCCTTGTACGATGGTCTGATAGTTCTACAACACAGAGGCCAAGATGCCGCTGGCATAGTTACTAGCGACCAGGACAATATTTTCCATCGTCGTGCGAATGGTCTAGTCAGAGATGTATTCATGATGAAGCACATCTCAAAATTAGAGGGGACAATGGGAATAGGGCACGTCCGCTACCCGACCGCCGGATCAAGCTCTTCGTCCGAAGCCCAACCCTTCTACACAAATACCCCATTCGGGGTCAGTCTGGCACATAACGGGAACTTGAACAACACTTCTGAAATCACCGCAGGACTTCTGGAGTATGATCACAGGCGAATCAACACAAGTTCCGATTCCGAGGCATTGTTGAATCTATTCGCCGCAGAAATTCAAAGATCAGTGAATGGCAGACCTGGTGGTATGGAAGCACTGAACGAGGATGACATCTTCAGGGCCATTGAAAGAACAAATTTACGAGTAGAAGGAAGCTATAGTGTAGTCTCCTTAATCACAGGATGGGGTCTAGTTGCATTCAGAGATCCTAATGGTATCCGGCCCCTATTTATGGGCAAAAAGGAAGAAAATGGATTTATGGAAAGGATAGTGTGCTCTGAAAGCGTTGCTTGTAATTCTCTTGGTTTCGAACACGAAAGAGACATCAAGCCAGGTGAGGCCCTGATAATCCGCATGGATGGCACATTACACTCTAGAATCTGCCACCCAGAGCCAGTTCACACCCCTTGCATCTTCGAGTATGTGTATTTCGCCAGACCCGACTCATTGATTGATGGTATTTCAGTTCACTCCGCACGAATAAAGATGGGTAAATCATTAGCAAAAAGGATAGAAGGCGAATTTCCGGATCATGAAATAGATGCAGTTATCCCGGTTCCTGACAGTGGAAGGATTGCTGCTTTGGGGCTAGCTTCCCATCTCGGCGTCCCTTACCGAGAGGGTTTTGTCAAAAATCGTTACATTGGAAGGACTTTCATTATGCCGGGACAGAGTGTCCGTAAAGACTCAGTTAGAAAGAAGCTCAACACTATAGAATCCGAGTTCAGGGATAAAAACATCCTTATCGTGGATGATAGTATTGTGAGGGGAAACACTTCCAGAAGAATTGTCCAAATGGCCAGGGAGGCTGGCGCACTGAATGTGTATTTCGCGTCTTCTTCACCCCCAATTATCCATCCAAACGTGTATGGGATAGACATGCCTGCAAGGAAAGAATATGTTGCATTTGAGAAAACGAATGACGAGATTTGCGATGTGATCGGGGCCGATTGGTTAATTTTCCAAGATTTACTAGATTTAGTCGAATCTTGTAACTCATCCGGGAGCGGTACCTTCGCCAACTTCGATTGTTCCTGCTTTAACGGGGTCTATGTCACAGGGGGGATCACAGAGGAATATCTTGCTAGGTTAGAGGCCGAGAGAAGCAATCCAGCAAAAGGCGAAGCCTAGTTAGAAAGCCTGCACAACTCTTCCTTTAGCACTGGGAGGGCCTCCTCCCATGTAGCCACAATTCCATAATCCGATACTCCAAAAATGGGTGCATCCGGATCTTTGTTTATCGCTACGATGTATTTGCTTGTCCTCATACCTGCTAGATGCTGAATTGCACCACTAATCCCCACTGCTATGTACAGGCTTGGTGCCACAGTCTTACCAGTCTGCCCAACCTGCATGCTATGTGGGATCTCCTCCCAAGTATCAACAGCCGCTCTACTGGCCCCAACAGCGGCACCAATCTCATCAGCAATTTCGTACAAATGCGAGAAATTACCGGGATCCCCCATTCCCCTGCCACCAGAGATTACTATATTGGCTTCTGAAACATCTAATCTCTCATTGGCCTTGGCCAGTGCTTCCCTGACTGAAATCGAAACATCGGAATCCACATTCACCGTGCTAATTTCGGCCATTCCTTCACCTTGCGAGGCCTCGAAGGCATTGGCACGTAGTGAAATGGCACAAGGAAGGGCGATCGAGCATTCCTCTACCGCTTTGCCTGAAAAGATAGGCCTAGTAGCTACAATACCTTCTTCCAACCCTGTCAAATCCTGCAAGACAGGGATCGACCTAGTTGCAGCAATAGTGGCGCAGATTTCCCTTCCAGTCGGTGAAGCTGCAGCAACCACAAGGTCACCATTTGCCAATGGGCTGATAGCTTTCGACCAAATTCTGCAGTCATAGGTGTCAAAGCAAGCCCCTTCGATTGAGATGACTTTGCTAACTCCGGGAATGGATGCGGCCTCGGCCGAGCCCCACCCCCCTGGGCACAATACAGTAACCGAGTCGCCTATTCGGGAGGAAGCACCGACCAGCTGACTGGTCACTGGGTGTAGGTCCCCATCATTTCCTTCAGCAATTACTGTAATCTCCATAGTCCACCTCATATTACATTCGCTTCTTCTCGCAATTTGGCAACAACCTCTGCAACTGAATCAGCGCCTTCGAATTTCTGGCCAGGAGCTTTCTGAGGGGGGGATGAATGCCCTCTCAGTTTCACCGTCGAATCTCCAATTTCCACTTCAAGATCAGAAGGGGAAAGTACCTCGATCTGCTTCTTCTTAGCCATCATTATGCCTCTGACGTTCGGCCTTCTCAACTCAGAAGTTCCTTTGTCAAAAGCAAATAGGCAAGGAGAAGGGACAGAAACCCTCTCGCCCCCATTCGGCCCCATTCTATCGGCCAAGTAACCCTCTCCATCTGATGAAATTTCCGATACCATGCCAACAAAATTTGAACCGAGCAATCTTGCAACCCCTGGTCCAGTCGAACCCCCGTTAGTGTCAGCAGCTTGTTTTCCACACAGGACAACTTCCGACCCAGCACGTTTTACTGCAGCTGCCAGTAGTGACTGCGTTTGGATACTATCCAAATTTTCTAAATCAACCTCAATGTGAATCAAGGTATCTGCACCCACTGCCGCTGCCTCAGTAAGTGCCTTTGATGCCCGAGAAGGGCCACAGGTAATTGCTACCAAATCTCCACGACCGGCCTCTTTCATTTGCAAAGCCGCCTCCAGGGCATACTCATCATATGGGCTAATCGACCACTTGCTTACTGCAGACTCATCAACAAAACCGCCAGAAATACCAATCTTTGCAGTCGTATCCGGAACCTGTTTGATTAGCACAGCAACCGTCATACCCCTTCGAAAACAATTGCCTCTATCAAGATTCGCAGACATTACTCACTGTGGTGTTCAGGGCTCTCTGGTGAATGACTGTATCCCAGTAATGTATCTTCCAATTATTAGGTTGTGGATATCATGAGTTCCCTCATACGTCTTTACCGACTCTAGATTCGCCATATGCCTCATTACTGGATACTCATCCAAAATTCCGTTAGCTCCATGGATGTCACGAGCCATCCTTGCAATCTCCAAAGAAACATCAACGTTATTCATCTTTGCAAGTGATATTTGTTCAGGTATCCATGTGCCGTCATCTTTTTTCTTTCCAAGATGGTAAGCAAGCAACTGGCCCTTTGTAATCTCCCTAAGCATCCAAGAGAGCTTATTCTGCACCAACTGGAATGATGCTATTGGATGTCCAAATTGTATCCTACTCAATGCATATTCCTTTGCAGAATTAAAGCAAGATTGGGCTGCCCCCAACGCTCCCCATGAAATCCCATATCTTGCGTTGTTTAAGCAGCTAAATGGCCCCCTTAGGCCTTTGACGTCAGGCAGCATACGGTCCTTTGGGATGATGCAGTCTTGGAACACAAGCTCACTAGTCACACTAGCTTTTAGTGAATGCTTTCCCTTCATCTCTGGAGCACTGAAACCCGGATCATCCTTTTCAACTATGAATCCCCTTATTTCACCGTCTAGCTTAGCCCAGACAACCGCTAAGTCAGCAATAGAGCCATTTGTTATCCACATTTTTGCACCATTGATGACGTAGTTCCCCCCCTTGTCTTCAGCCCTAGTAATCATATCGCCCGGATTGGAACCATAATCAGGTTCGGTCAACCCAAAACAACCAACAAGCTCACCAGTCGCCATTCTGGGCAGGTATTTCTCCTTCTGTTCCTCGGTTCCAAAATCCCATATTGGGTACATTGCCAACGAGCCTTGCACACTGGCAAATGACCTGACTCCACTGTCGCCACGCTCTAGCTCCTGACAGATCAGGCCATAGGCCACATAAGATAGTCCGGGACAACCATAGCCCTTTAGAGGGGCCCCTAGAATTCCCATTTCGCCAATTTCTTTCCTCCACTCATCTGGAAACACCCCTTCTCTGCAGGAATCCTCAATTCTGGGTATGACGCTCTCATCTACCCAGTCACGAACCATGTCCCTGATCATCAGCTCTTCTTCAGTGAGTAAGGCGTCGATATCATAGAAGTCCAATCCTTCGTATGGCATATTATTCAATCCATCCGCGTACACTTTCACTCATCAAATTAATGCTAGTTCGCTATTTCGATTTCTTCCTACTCTTCCTAGTTTCTCGCTTCTTCTCTTCTTCATTTCCAATTTTCTTTGTTATCCAGCTAGAGAGTTTCGTGGATGAGCTGGCCACAGCACTAAGTGATAGAAGAATCGCCCCACCAATTACTACAATAATGACCCAAATCCCTAGGATGCCCTCCGAATCGTTAGTAACCTCCTTAGGTGAAAAATGGACAAATCCACCAAAACTAGTCATCGCCCAACCTGAGTTCTCACTAGTGGGCCAAGTTCCAATTATCCTGCCGTTTGCCATCTGCGAATCGAATTCTATTGCATCAGAATTTTCGAGCCAAGGGTATGAGTTGCCTAGTGAAATAGAATGCTCGATCATCGAGAAAGGGGTCATAGAAATTAGCGACCTACCCTCCGATTGAAATGACAAGCCATTTAATTGCCCCTCTAGATCCGGTAAACTGACAATCCCAATTTCTGAGACAGATGGATTGTAGGGGTTTACTTCAATCAATGCCACATTCTTGTCACTCGAGACTGCAACGCAAGTATCGTCATTAATACTCGGACAAGCAACCCCAACCCACGGATAACCAACCCCGCCTAGCCAATGCATCTCGTGATCAGAAGTAATCACCCCTATTCCGTCGAAGCTGGTCGCCACCAAGCATATGTTCCATTGTGCAAAGCAATCTATTGAATTGACGTCACTGCCACCCCTTCCTTCCATCTGATGAACTTCGGCCCCTTCTTCTATCCACCTAGCCCTCCAAATCAATCCAGATTCACCCCCGATATAAGACCAAGAACCATCACCATTCCATGAAATCGACAGTAGTTCAGTCTGACCAAAATAGAAGCCCCCATCAACTCGAGAAACTGAAAAATTAGACATTGAAATCCTTACAACCGCGCCATCATCTCCAACAACTAGTGCAGACCTTCCCCCTGGGTGAAAATCACCGTCTTGGAAAGTCTCCTTGCCCCCCCAATCTAGTTTGCTATTGTTAAGCGGATTTGAAGCGTCAATGGCGAAAATACTCGATTCTGCACCATATCCAATCACCAGTTCTCCCATGGGGGAGGACATTATGCCCTCAATTCCCAAGTCGACTTCATCCAAGTAAATCGCACTTGATAGATTAACTGCGGACTCACTGCCAACGTTTTGAGCCGTCACAAGGATAAGGGGCACCAGAATTGCAACTGCGACAGATCGCCCCATAATGCTCGGACGACTTCCCATAGTTTAGCAATTCCATCAGTCCAGCTAGAATATTGTATGCTAGATTCAAGTGCACTAGTCAATACGGAACCCCATGGAGCGTTTCGACGTACGAAGGGGTTTGATCAACGAATTGAAAGAAAATGGCGGGCTAGGCAAGCTCGCAAGTGAGTTCTTCAGTGAAATAAAAGAGGCGACTGAGCTATCTTTCGTGGCATCCCACGGCATCATGACTTCCATAGAGGGATCATACGAGGGTGGCGCATTGATTGTAGATGTAACAAATGTTGCTCCAGACTTTGAAGACCCCGAAGCAATGAAACTAGCAATGGACTCAAGGAAGAGGTGGACCAATTTTCTCGACCGATCGACAGGCTATAACTCAAAGCAGAGAGGCGATAAGGCCAAAGAGTGGGCAAAGAAAGCATCCAAAGCCAAGTCTGCTATTTCATCCGCAATACACTTCATGGAAATCTCGGAAAACATCCCCGAAGAGAAGATTTCTCAGGCAAATTCGCTAATTTCAGAAATAGAGGGCCTTCTCGGTGAGAACAACAATACCAAGGCTGCTAGTCGGGGAGAGAAATTAAACAAGCTATTCAACTAGTGGTGCCAAAATGCAAGACAACCCCCCTCCTGGGTCTTCAGACGAAGAGGCAGATCCAGTTTTGAAAATGATGTTCGCAGGTTGCGAAGAAGTAGTGGGCATAGAGCACGTTGAGTCAATATTGGCAGGAGGAAAAAGTCACTCTGGCAACAGCCAGTTGGTTGCTTATATCGGCTTGGAACCCAGTGGAACTGCGCATTTGGGATGGGTTATTCTGGCTGAAACAATGAGAAATCTGCTGAATGGGAAAGTAAACCTAGTGATCCTCCTAGCCGATTGGCATGCTTGGGTCAATGATAAGTTCGGCAGAGATATGGAGAAGATTTCACTAGCCGGAGACTACATGAGCGAAGTATTCCGCTCAATGCTAGATGGATATTCAGAGGGCGATGGAGATGGGCAATTCAGATTTATCCGAGCTTCAGATATGATGGACTCTGGCAAGTATTGGGAGAGAGTTTTGAGATGTTCAAAAAATATGAGCCTGTCAAGGGTCAGAAGGACATTCAGTATCATGGGCAGAGACTCAGATTCCTCTGATCACGATCTCTCTGCCTTTTTCTACCCCGCACTCCAAGCTGCAGACATCTTCGAACTTGAGATTGACATTGCTTTTGGGGGGATGGATCAAAGAAAGGCACACATGTACATGCGAGAAGTTGCCGACAAGCACGATTGGGTAAAGGCGACCTGTATTCATACTCCGATGCTATCTGGCCTTAGGGGATCTTCCGGAAGAATGGAACACTTCGATCACAAGATGTCTAAGTCCGATCCAAATAATGCAATTCTTCTACATGACAAACCAGAGGAAATTTCCAAGAAGATAAAGAAGGCATTCTTGGAGATTGGCAATCCCGAATCCCCCGTATTCGAAATCGCCAGGCATGTGGTAATCCCCAATCTGGGTGAGATCGTAGTAAGTCCCAAACCAGAGTTTGGCGAGCAGTCAAGGTGGGAAAATATTGATGATTTCGTAGAGGGGGTGAGTAGTGGCCACATCCATCCATTCGATGCCAAGATGGCAGTAGCCGCGGGAGTCACAAGGGTTCTAGAACCAATCTCGCATTACTTTTCCGATAGAGAGGGTTTGCTATCATCCATGGTCGAAATTACCGGCTAATCCCCGCCTTCACTTTAATCGCCTTCATTACTTGAGATAATGGATAGAACTCATAATGTAGTTCATGTCCGCGATACCGAGGAAGATAATATGGAAGACGTCGGCATCGATGATATTGCTCTACATTTCCCACGTCTTTATTTCGATATGCAGGACTTCGCCAAACTAAGAGGGGCGGATTTTGGCAAGCTCAACAAGGGTCTAGGCCTCTCTGCCATGGCAATTCCCGACGTTCATGAGGATACTGCTACCATGGGTGCCAATGCCGTTGCGAGACTAATTGATCGCAATGCTTTGGACCCATCTTCAATTGGGAGAATTTACCTTGGAACCGAATCCGCTCTCGATGGCGCCAAACCCACTGCAACTTACATCATGGACATGCTCGTACAGCGCTACTCACATAGGTTCGGAAAAGACTGTTTTAGGAATTGCGACGTCGTTGATATGACATTTGCTTGTATCGGGGCCGTCGATGCTATGCACAATACCCTTGATTGGGTCGCCCGAGGTGGTCTCGAAGAAGGAAGGACGGGCATTGTCGTATTTGCCGACAACGCGAAGTACGATCTTGGTTCATCAGGGGAATACACCCAAGGAGCGGGAGGAGGCGCAATACTAATCCGGCATAATCCCCGAATGATTTCAATTCCCGATATCTGGGGGGTGTCAACAATGCCAGTTCATGATTTCTTCAAACCACGAAGGGAGGTCGACACAAGAACTGTCATCGAGAATGTGATTGAATTAGCAGAAGAATCAGGCGAGAAAATAAAGTCTTCAAATCTAGTTGATAGGATTCTGAAGCTTTTACCTCGCTCAAGGAAGAAGAATGAAGTATTGTTCGAGAACGAGAAAATAATGATTCACAAGGACACCCCAGTATTCGATGGCCAGTTTTCTAATAGGTGCTACTCGGAATCAGTCAAGCAGGCATTCATCGACTTCCGTGCCAAGGCGATTTCATCTGAGAGGTATGATCCAGAAAATGATGAGATACTAACAAATCAGTGGAGTAGGATAATTGTTCATCTCCCTTATGCATTTCAGGGCAAGAGAATGTTCCCTGACGTTTTCCGCCACGACAGAAGGGACCTCCCAGTATGGGGTAAGATAACGGAAGAGATTGGCCCTGAGCCATTTCCCGATCAATTCCCTGATACTCCTGCAGGACTAGAGAATTTCGAGAAGGCAAACGATGAATACAGGAGGAAGATCTCAAAGACGGAGGAATTCCACGTCTTTGTTGAAGAAAGAATAGAGAAGGCACAGCGTGCTTCAAGTCTGATAGGGAATCAGTATACGGGATCAATTTTCCTAGCTTTGGTGTCAGCAATGGAATCCGATTACCTAGATGGCACAGAAATGGAAGGAAACTCGATTGGCTTATGCGGCTATGGATCCGGCGCCAAGGCAAAGGTCTTCGAAGGAATAGTCCAGCCGCAGTGGCGGGAAATCGCTTCCAGGTTCCATCTTTTCGAAAGGCTGTCGACAAGACATGCCATTAACAAGACGATCTACGAGGCCTTGCACAAGGGGAAGCGCAAGAGATCAGTGGTCAAACCCAATGGCGAATTCGCATTGGTTGGAATTAGTGGCAAGGGGGATTTAGAGGGCCAAAGGCGCTACCAGTGGGTAGATTTGGGGGCATGAAGCCCTCAGCACAGGATTTCACCTACGCATTCCACGAATCTCTCAACCTCGGCCATCGTATTGTAATGCAGGACTCCTGCTCTCAGAACTCCCTCTGGCTCTAGTCCAAGGGCCTCGGTCAGTTCCAAGGCATAGAAGTTTCCTGCCCATACAAATACTCCCTTCTCCGCCAGAGCTCTCCCTATTTCACTCGCAGTTTTACTTGGATGTGTGAATGAAACGGTTGGGGCCCTTTGACCAAAATTCTCCGGATTGGTGATGCCCCAGATCTTCAAACCATCTATCTCCAGCAGTCCATCAATCATTCTTGAACACAGAGCACCCTCATATGACTCAATAGCAGAATAAGCCGCAGAAAGGGCATCTTTTCTATCCAAATCTTGCTTGCCAGAAATCTCCCTTCCTATCCAAGAAATGTGATCAATTGCTGCTGTAGTTCCTGCCATCCCCTCGTGACTTTGCGTACCGGTCATCCACCTGAATGGAATCTCTTCCGAGGAAACTCTGAGCTTCGCGACAGGCAATTCCCTCATTCTGTCCGATTTTCCCCAAAGAATTCCTTGATGGGGGCCAAAGAACTTGTATGGGGAACAGAGCAAGAAATCACAACCCATCTCTTCGACATCAATTTGGTAATGGGGGGCATAATGAACGGCATCTACCACCACTTCCGCTCCTACTTCGTGCGCCTTTTCAACAATCATTTTGATATCATTTATTGTTCCAGAGAGGTTAGATGCAGCCCCCACTGCGACCAGTGCCGTCTTTTCGTTAATCACCTCATCTAGTGAACCCATGCTGAGTGTGCAGTCATCAGGATTAACATCCACTTTCCTCAATTTCGCACCCGACCAATCAGCTGCTAGAGACCACGGTCTTACGTTACCGTCATGATCAAGCCTCGTAACAACAACCTCATCTTCGCTCGTCCATGTCCTACTCAATGCACTGGCCAACTGTATGTTCAGGCTAGTCATATTTTGCCCGAATGCAACTCCCATTGGATCCTTCGCACCTAGAAAGTCCGATGCAGCATTCAATGCATCTTCTACAATCTTATCGGATTCTTCCGAAGTCGCAAAAGACATCCCTAGATTGGCATTATTGTGAAGCAGATATTCGCTAACGGACTCCGCGACACTTTTTGGTACCTGGCTGCCACCAGGGCCATCGAAGAAAATAGACCTTTGACCATTTACCCTTCTATCAAGGCCGGGAAATTCTCTCCTAATCTTGTCTATGGGGAAATCACTCAAAATAACACCTCATTTCGGAGAGATTGAGCGATTGATTACAATCCTTTGGACTTCTTGGGTTCCTTCGTATATTTGGGTAATTTTTGCGTCTCTGAAGAATCTCTCCACTGGAAAATCTGTTGTGTATCCGTACCCGCCTAAAACTTGGACTGCCTTTTCAGCTACCCACATTGCAGTATCCCCTGCAAACAACTTTGCCATACTGGCCTCCGTGGTGTGCCTTTCTTCGCCGTTTTCGTAGTGTTGTTGCTTGGCCCAGGCAGCTTTGTAGACCATTAACCTAGAAGCTTCAATCCTTGTCGCCATGTCGGCCAAATAGTTGCCTATACTTTGGTGGTATGAAATTGGCTTGCCAAAAGTCTCCCTTTGGTGTGCATAATTCAAACTGGCCTCATACGCTCCTTGCGAAATTCCTAGAGCCTGCGCCGCTATTCCAATCCTTGAATTATCCAAGGCATTCATTGCTATGGGGAAGCCCTGCCCAGAACCTTTGAGTACATTTTCAACTGGGACCATACAGTTTTCCAGTAGTAGGGAGCACGTGTCACTGGAACGAATTCCCAATTTATCCTCCTTTTTCCCAACAGAGAATCCTTCGAAACACTTCTCGACAATGAATGCCGTTGTCCCCCCATGCCTCTTTTTTCCAAATTCAGGATGCCCCACATCCTTTGCAAAAAGGACGTAAATATCCGCACTATCTCCATTTGTTACCCACATCTTTTCACCATTTAGGACGTAAAAATTCCCCTCCTCGTCCAATTCCGCCCTGCATGTCATCGATGCAGCATCAGTACCGGCACCAGCTTCTGAGAGTGAATAAGCGCCAATTTCTTTACCTGCCAGTCTTGGGAGATACTTCTCTTTCTGCATTTCGTTGCCATGCAGTGCGATGGTCTTTGAGCAAAGACCAACATGCACGCAATACATCACGGAAAAGGACGGATCCACTCTGGACAGCTCTTCAATTATGATTGCCTCCGTCACATCATCAACTGGATTTCCGCCATACTCCTCTTCAATTGTAATTCCCTGCAAACCTAAGTCGCAGAACATTTCCCACTCATCCAAAGGTGCCCTCTGCTCCTTGTCCCTCACTAAACAAGTGGGGGCCAACTCCTTCTCTGCGAAATCCCTAACCATTTCTCGAATCATTTTCTGGTCATCATTTTCTGAAAACTCCATGTCCCTCGTACCATCGGGGGATGGCGATTGTAGTTAATATTCGTTGAATTATATCGAGCCTGCACAGGCGAATAGTTGAAATTTACAACCACGCGCGCCGATGCGGTAATCTGTATGGATGGGGACGATTATTTCGAATTCAGCATACCACATGACAGGAAATATACCCTTGATCATTTGTGGTTGCAGACTATGGAAGACAAAGATGATGACGCATTGGTGAAGATAGGGCTCAGTGAATTCATTATGGCTGAGTACGGGAGAGTAATAGAGGTTGTTTTGACCAAGCCAGAAGATGATACTGAGATCCACTCCGAAGGTGGCGAGGAATCCAGTGAGGACGGCGAAATACCTCAGCCCAAAAACTCCGGTGGCGACGAGTTAGGGATGGAAGATTTACTAATTACTGTTAGAACTTCCAACGATAGGGTCCTAATTAACGCCCCATTCCCATGTAAGATTTCAGACTTGAATGGCGATGTAGAAGACAACTCCGACCTAGTCAACGAAGATGCATACGGGGATGGTTGGTGCATGATCGTCAAACCATTTGAATGGGACGAAGACATGTTTCTAAATGAGCAAGAGTACATTGAACACATCAATGAGCTATGATCAAGGCCATGAAAGAGGCAACCAATCCTCTTGGGGCGTATCATCCCAGGGCAGGGAACTCAGGGCTTCTAGGACCTCATCAGCACTTTGTAGATCATTTTCTATCTGAATCCTATGCAACCATGCCTTAAGTCTGCCAAGCCTTTTTCCCGGTTCCAGACCAGTCACTTCAGCCAGCAGAACGCCGTTTACCAGCGGGGCGTTTCCCGACTTCAAATCAGCCACTGAATGTAGTGAGTCCGAGAAATTTGATACATCGTCACCAATTCCATGCCGATAATCTAGAAACTTCATTTGCCTTGAATTAGGTACGAACGACCTAAATCTCCTAATGCTAGATTCACTATTGTCTAAATCAGCATGCATTAGCCCATGCAGGAAAGAAACAAACCCAATCTCGTCGTTAGAAGCCCTCAGGCTATGTCTGAGGAAAGACCCAATTTCTTGCCCACTCCTTCCATCATTACTACAAATTAGTGCAAGATTAACAATGTAGTCTTCGCACATCTTCGCATCTAAGTTCACCGATAGCCCGGGAAGCAAGGCCCCCAGGACACCGGATTCACTCATCTCTTTGACAATAAATATGCATTCTCTGGATGACAGTATTGCCCTCAGTTCGCTCCAAACCCTCTCCTTAGAAACCGAGTCAAGCATTCCAAGGTTTTTAGAAATGGCAGAAGTTAGACTTTCATCCATTATTCTTACTTTGTTAGGAGAAGATAGGAATCTGAAGGCCCTGATTACCCTCAAACCATCTTCAGAAATCCTGGCTTCCGCATCCCCAACAGCTCTGACAATCCCGGACTTCAGATCTACGATCCCATCGAATGGGTCAATCACTTCTCCATCCGAATTTATTGCCATGGCATTTATTGTGAAATCTCTCCTCGACAGGTCTTCATGGATGCTACCTCCAAAGCTGACATTGTCAGGCCTCCGACCATCCCCATAACCCCCATCCTTCCTGAGGGTGGTGACCTCCCAGATCTTCTCACTGCCTCCTGGGTCATCGAGCCTAACCCCAACAGTTCCAAAATTAGCACCTATGTCCAATGACCTAGGAAAGATATTCAGGACCTCTTTTGGCGTTAGTGTGGTTGCTATGTCCAAGTCACCCACTTCGACCCCAGACAATGAATCCCTCACCCAACCGCCTACGATCCAGGACTCACCATGCTCCCTCAGCCTTTCTAGGACGTAACTATCTTCAGTGTCGAGAAATCGCAGTAAGTCAGTCATTGGCAATTCATCCCGTCAACGCTAAGGGGGGCAGATATATTGAGTCACGGCTCTTGCGACCATCGTGCAAGTCGAATTGGTGCCAGTTGATTACCTTAGGCCCCATGAGAAAACAATCAGTGATAAGGTAGATGAATTGGAGAAGGTAACAAAGAGGTGGAAGGCATACGTTTTGCCTCTAGTCGTAGATAAGAATACATGTACAATTCTCGATGGGCATCACAGGCATCAAGTTGCAATTAGATTGGGGTTAAGCTGCTTGCCGTGCGTACTCGTGGACTATCTTGGTGATGAATCAATAGAACTGGACGTGTGGCCAAATTGTGGCAGGGAATCGATAACCAAGGAAGAGGTTCTGTCATTTAGCGAAAGTGGCACCCTGCTACCTCCAAAGACTAGCAGACATCGCCTTCCTGATTACCTACCACCAATAGCAATTCCACTTTCACGACTTTTGGAACCAGCTGAATGGGGGACAACGATATGATTCACGGAACCAAGTCATCGTGACCGCCAAATAGGCCGACAGACTCTTCTTCAGGCGAACCGGGTGATGCTATGTCCAGTGACAAATTTTCGAAAAACAAGGGCCACAAAGGCCCCAGCCAATCTATTTCTGACAAAAGAAGGTCTACAACGGGATGCTCCAAGATTTCTTCCTCAGAAGAGAACTCATCTATGGGAGGCAGGTCTCTGGGCATTTCTCTCAGTGAGATCACAAGTTCATTCAGTCGCCGCTTGGCCACCTCATCGATTTCGAAGATTTCGTCAATGAAATCTAATGAATCCTCTATGTGAAAAGATAATGAAACAGGGTCTAGTGGATTTAAGCCACTATCAGAGGCATCCACAGGGCTGAAGACGACCCCTCCAAGGTCAGTATCGAACCAACTCCCTCCTTGCATCTCCCGCTTTATCAACCTCTGGTGGATCCTTCCCCCAAATGGCCCCAAGACGAATCCTCCCTCTTGAACTAGGCCTTCTATTTCTCCAGGTACTTCCCTTATTGAACCAGTAATCAGAACCCTGTCTACCATATCATAGGCTCCTTCTTTGCTTTCACCATCCTCTCCCAGACTAACAATGCTAATTTCTCCCTTGCATTCAAAATCAGCGAGCCTCGCTTCCGTGTAGCCAATGACTTCTTCATTCGACTCAGCAATAACGACAGAGCCCCTTTCCCCAACGAGAAAATCAAGAAGAGCAGCCAAATAACCTCCTTTAGAGCCCAATATGACTATTTTTTGTCCCTCCTTGACCTCTAGGTGATGCAGTAGGGTAACTATCATGTGGGGCGCGGAAATTGTCCTAGATATGCCAGATTCCAACTCCATGAAAGGAACCGGCCTATCGCACCAAAAATCCTCCAAGTCAAAATCTGTGAATTGCGAGGGCTCTACGGACTCCATAGCACCCGAAATCTCTCTGTTTACCGGAATTCCCGCCTCCTTTAGCCTGCCAATCAAGTCAACCATCATACCCTTGTCCTCCTACCTCTATTGACCATAGAGGATTTGAATGCATTGCCCCTCGGACCTCTTGGGGTCCGTGGTCTAGGGGTTATGACGTTGCTCTTACAAAGCGAAGATCGCAGGTTCAATTCCTGCCGGACCCACCAATATTGTATTTTACGTCATTATTGACATTTTTTACAAGTGAAAAGGTCAATAGTAATGTCCACTACAGATTTACGTGGTCGATGAGGCTGCTGCACTCGCGTCGAGGCTTGCACACCGATTGAAAAAACGAGGTTGGACTATTTCCACCGCAGAATCATGTACAGGCGGTTTGCTGGCTTCACTGCTAACTGACATTTCAGGCGCAAGCTCATGGTTTTTGCAGGGTTGGGTGGTTTACACAAATGAATCCAAGTCCCGAGAACTAGGCGTAGCTAAGTCATCTTTCGAGGAGAGTGGCGAGGGTTCAGTTTCAAACAAGGTCGCCGTCCAAATGGCCCGAGGGGCAAGATACAAGTCTGGTTCCAATGTTTCCGTTGCAATCACTGGGATCGCTGGTCCTGCAGCAGCTGATTCCGATAAAGAAGTGGGGCGGGTCCACGTTGCAGTAATCGCCGAGGACTTCTTCCTAGCTAGAAGGATGGATTTTGGTGTGAATGATAGGCTGGACAACAAAAGGTCATTCGCATCATTTGCACTTAGATTAACTCTAGAGACTTTTGACCGGCTATCAAGTGAAGAAATCAAAAAGAGCTCAAGTAATAATAATCCATTAGACTCACCAAAAGAGGACAAATCCTCTGATGAAGGGCATAGTTCCGAGGAATGGGAAGGTGTGATCGCTTGGGACTCAGATGATGATGCGATTTCGCTTTCACTTGACAAGGTGGATTTAGCATCACTTACTGATTGGGATGAATAATCCAAAATTGCAAACTTGGCAGACGATACCATCAAGGGCGGCCCATCTAGCTGGACATATGTGCATTCGGAGACGTGGCAAGAAATCTGTCGAACGTTGGCCGAAGCCGGACTACTGGTTCAAGTCAGTGCAAGGGAAGGTATCGAAGCTTTGCCAAGTCTGGATCCATTAATCGAAGCAGCAAACTCCTCCGGTGTCAGGTTAATAGACTCAAAAGCAGTAGCCGAGCTTCTTTCTTTTTCCGTCGAAGCTCCAGAAAAAGACCACGGACTAACAAAGTCGCAGACAATATTTCATGACCGGGAAGAAAATCCCGTAATTGGAAGGAAAGTTGCCCCCATTACAAAGAACAAATGGTCTTCGAAACCACGGCCACATGGCGACTATGACTATCGATTGGATGATTTTCCTATGGATGCTAGTGATTTGGAGGGTTTTGTGGAAGTTCATTTTGACATCACCGGTGGATCAAAGACTGAAGGAAGCCTTTCAGACATGCAATCATGTTTTTCTAGTAGGCTACAGAAAATTAGGAACTTGATGTTGGCAGCTGGAAGTTTACCGAGGAGGCCAATAAGAAACTCAGAGGCGTGGCGCAATCGTCAACGTTTCAACTCAAAAGAGAACGAGATCTCCATTGTTGGGCTGGTTAAGGATGTAAAGTGGACACGCACAGGAAAACTAAGTTTTGTCATTGAGGACGAATCAACTCAAATTGAATGCCTCCTCAATCCGCCATCTGATGCCTCCCCCCTGCATCCATCTCTAGATGGGCTAATGGTGGATGAGGTGATTGGTGCAAGTGGGTACTTCCTACCCGGCGAAAGGGACTCTCCTCTTTGGGTCAGGGACATACACAAGCCACCACTGGGGAATCACTCAAAGAACCAGTCCGGGCCGGATCAGGCAGTTTCTGCCGCTTTCCTATCGGATGTCCACTATGGCAGCAAGACATTCCTATCGTCCCAGTGGGGAAAAATGATTGATTGGTTCAATAACGACCCCCTTGCAAGAAAAATCAAGTATTTTGTTCTGAGCGGGGATGGTGTCGATGGTGTCGGCATCTATCCAGGCCAAGAGAGACACCTTAGTGTCACAGACCTATTCAAACAATACAGCGAACTAGCTTCACTTCTGGCTGATATTCCTGATTGGATAGATGTGATAATGCTGCCAGGGAATCATGACGCAGTTCGCCCAGCAGAACCTCAACCAGCTTTGGATCCAGAGGTTCAGCAGGATTATTCGAACACGACTTTCGTCGGAAACCCCTGTGATTTCAGCCTCAATGGTGTTCGGGTGCTTTCTTATCACGGAAAGAGCATTGACGATTTTGTTGCCACTCTTCGTTCGGTTTCATACTCCAAGCCAGAAATGGCCATGAGGGCAATGCTGGAGAGAAGGCATCTCGCACCTTCATGGGGGGGGAAGACGCCGCTATCGCCAGAGCCAGAAGATAGGCTAGTCATCCCAGAAGTTCCAGATATTTTTGTCACAGGGCATGTTCATGGGCACTTTGTTGGGGACCACAAGGGTACAACATTGGTCCACAGTTCTACTTGGCAAGACCAGACTGATTTTCAGAGGATGCTGGGTTTCCAACCAAAACCTTGCATACTTACGGTTGTCAATCTTCACACATTCGCAACTGCTTCAATACCCTTCAATTAGGAAAAATTTCACCGGGGAACAACTTGGGCCATATTGACCTCAGATCCCTACCTTCAATAATGTCAACTTCCGCTTTCTCGAAATCCCTTCTGGAACTCTCCCTTATCGGATTGAAACCAATGAACTTCGAGTCGCCTATTCTCATCGAGAGATCGGTACCGGAATCTCCGACGCACACAATTTTGTTGGTTTCAAAGCCATTTATCTCTGCTAATTTATCGACCATTATCCCCTTCTGATGGGACCGGACTCTAACTGGGGCCCCTTCGACCAACCACCCATCATCATCCCAGACAAAACCATTTGCCGCCCAATCGTCCACTTTGAGCATATTAGCTATGGTTCCAACACAAAGATCGACACCGGACGAGACGATAGCGACAAAAACTCCCCTCTTCTGCAACTCAGTTACAACCTCCCTAGCACCATCCATTAATTTGGTTCCAGCGAAGCATCGCATTATGTCATCTCTGTGAATCATTCTCTGAACCCCCCTCCATCTTCCAATGTCCTCTTCTATGAACTCCTCCTCACTGACCTTGCCACTTAGGAACAATTCCAGGGTTCCAGAATTATTGGTTCCAAAGTTTTCGTGAATAGTCTCCCAAGTAGATCCGTTGTCTGCAAGAACCCCATCACAATCGAAGGCGACAGCTTGCAGCATTACTTACCCTAATAGCAAATCAATATTTAATTTGACAGGTGGTTTGATTTGATGTGCCACGACCGCCAAATTATGATTGAAAACGGAGATTCTCCCAGTGCGGTCAAGGTGAAGATGCTCTTTTTCGGACCTCTGGCTGAGAATATGGGCACTCGTCAGATTGAGATAGCACTAGATTTTGGAACCTCTGTCTCCGAATTAGCTGAAAGGTTCGAATTTGGGGAATTGTCAAAATCTGGGATTAATGTTGCAATAAACGGAGTTATTACAAAGGATTTTAACTTAATAATTGAAGATGGTTCAGAGATAGCTTTCCTCCCCCCTGTTTCTGGCGGATAGGGGAACTTCTACCGAAGCATTTGAACCATCAAACCCCTGCCTGACACCATGGCATTGGGCCCACAGGAGATGTTCTTTCTAGCAATTGTAGTGTTCTTCCTTTTCGGAGCGAAGAGGATTCCTGAATTAGCGAGAAACGTTGGACGCGCCAAGGGCGAATTCCAATTGGGGATCAAAGAGGCCAATGAAATGGCATCAATTAGCGATATGGATAGGGGCGGCATGACCGAAGATGTCGCTTCCGAACAAGAGTGATTAAACCCTAACTCTCCTCAGTTTCAAAGGCGAGCCACAGTGGGGGCAAACCCCCATATCTCCTCTTTTCGAGAAGGTCCCCGACGGCTGCTCTTGTGAATTGTCACACGCCACACAACTAACTTCCCAAGACCATATGCCTCTAATCCCGTCCGCATCAATCCCAAGCCATTCTAATCCAGATATGCCACACAAGTTTTGCAAGCGATAATCATCTGTGAGTAATGGGAAACCAAGCTCAATAGCGAGTGCAAATAGTCCGAGGTCAATAGAAGATAGGCCCGCCAAGTCTCCCGACTCTCGTGCAATCTCAGTGGCCGCAGATAACGACTTTTCACTAGGATCCGCCCAATTTACAAATACATCGACCATTTCCACCCTATCGGGGGCCAATCTCTCCAATTCTTTTCGCTGCCCCTCTAATGCGAAGCCCTCTGAAATCACCGATACCGGCACCGCCAATAGGGCACCCGTGTCCAGGATCATGCTGCCTTCCATGGCCTCGGATGGACGCCCCACACATAGAGTCAGGGATGGACCCCAATTGGGACCTTTTCAAGAAAGCCCTAAATTTATCCCTAGTGACGATCGACTATGCTAGAGCGCATAAGCGAGGCAGTAATCGATTGGGCCGATGGTTTCGGTCTATTGGGGCTGGCCCTTGTCTCATCTTCCGAAGCGGCCTTCCAACCCGTTCCTCCAGATTTGTTGGTCATCCCAATGTCAATTTCCGCAGATAGTACGTGGGAACTGCTCGCAATCTTCCTCGTTGTCTCGATTTCCAGCGTCATTGGTTCCCTAGGGGGTTATGCAATCGGCCTTTTTGGTGGCAGACCAATCCTACAAAAGATGGCAAAAAAATCATCGGTTTCAAAGTTAGAAGCACTCACAGAGAGATTCGGTGAAGCGGGTGTTTTCATCGCCGCAGTTTCCCCAATTCCGTACAAAGCCGTGGCTTGGGCGGCCGGTGCCGGTAGAATGAGTCCCAGATTATTCATCATTGCAGGATTATTTGGTCGCGGGATAAGATTCGGACTTGAGGTATTGGTGATAGGACTGTGGGGGGATGAATTCATCCGTGGCCTAGAGAGTCCCGTATTTTGGCTAATTTCCGGCCTAATAGCTCTTGCAGCTTTCATCCCACTTAGAAGATGGTGGGTAGATTTGGACTCTGACGATTCGGTGGAAGCCAACTCCGAGTTATCGAACCGATTATGAGAGTCACTGGCTTCGCTCGCCCCAGCTCGTGTGGTGTAGTTCGGTCCATCATGCCGCCCTTTCGAGGCGGCGACCCGGGTTCAAATCCCGGCACGAGCACCAAATGCCATCACTCAACCTCAATTATTTTTGTAGGAATCATCCTTTCTGATGCCTGTTTGATCACTACCCTTGTCCACTTACTGGTGGGCGAAGGCATGGCAAGGATATGGCTCGCCGCGTTGAGAATTTTTTCTGTCAAGGTGTTCGGAGCCTCTGACCTCCCTCTATCTTTCAGACTCTTTGAGTAGTCCCCCCATTCTTCAGCGAAAACCGCAATTGGGATAATATTCGCGTCGGCCCATCTCTCTGCCATGTAGTCAACTCCGCTGGCCCCACCTACTATGACCAAATCCGGGTATCCGTTTTCTTCTGTCCACAACTCCACATTCTCCTCGAATTTTTCAAAATCATAGAATCTACTGGACCCCACTATTGCAAGATTGATTATCTCTCCATCCGAATTCAGGTCAAGGCTACCAAGACGATCGACCGTATCCTGTCCCGAGTACAGTTCCATAATGCTGTCAGGGAAGCTCTATTGAATAGCTGTTACCCATAATATCATTGTTTTTCGCACACACGACTTGATATTGTACCTCTTCTTGGGGTGTTCGGGGGGGTTGTAAACGAATCTAGATATAGACTCAATCAGACAGGAATTCCCCATTCTTGGTAGAAAGCTGCCAAACGGCAAACAGCTGGTTTATTTCGATAACGCCGCAACCTCGCAGAAGCCATTGTGCGTAATTGAGGCCATGTCTAGGTACTACACAGAGTACAACTCTAATGCTCACAGGGCAAATCACACCCTTGCTGATGAGGCTACAACTGCATTAGAGGGTGCCAGAGGCTCAATTTCACGATTCTTTGGAACTTCTCCTAAGCAAATGATCTACACCAGTGGGGCTACTGAGGCAATCAATCTCGTCGCTTACGGGTGGGCGCGTGCAAACTTATCCGATGGGGATGTGGTAGTCCTTACAGAAATGGAGCACCACGCCGATATAGTTCCCTGGCAGGAGTTATCCAAAGAGAAGGGCATAGAGGTACGTTACGTCCCAATCGACTTACAGTATTTCACCTTGGATATGGATGCATTCGAAGTAGCAGTCCAAGGGGCCTCTCTGGTTTGTGTTGTCCACACCAGTAACGTTCTTGGAATCAGGAATCCAATAGAAGAAATCGTTGAGTTATCCCATTCCGCAGGAGCTAGGGTTCTAGTTGATTGCGCCCAAGGGGCACCTCACGAGATGATCAATTTCGACTTATCGAATATCGACTTCGCAGCGATTTCGGCCCACAAGATGGGAGGCCCAACAGGGATAGGGTGCTTGCTAGTCAGACTCGATGCAATGGTGCAAATGAGGCCATTCTTAACTGGCGGTTCTATGATCAAGAAGGTCAGCACAGAGGGATCTACTTTCCAAGAAGGGCACGCTATGTTTGAGACAGGGACCCCAAGAATAGCCGAGGCGATTGGCTGGGGAGCTGCAGTTGACTGGCTCGACCAATTCGAAATGACCGAAATCCACTCTCATGTAAATTCACTAGCAGCCCTTGCTGCTGAATTGATGGGCAATATACCAGGTATCACCGTCTTCGGCGATCCCCAGCGAAATGACAGCAGTGGTGCCGTATCATTCTTGCATGATTCTATCCAGTCACAGGACTTGGCACTATTGTTGGACGAGGGTGGATTTGCAGTAAGAACCGGACACCATTGTGCACAACCGCTAATGGATGCCATGGGCGTTCCTTCAACAAACAGAGCATCATTTTGGGTTTACAATACATCCGAAGAGGTAAGCTCGTTCGCCAAGCATCTTTCTGAAGTGGTTTCAAGGTTCTCATAATTCGTCATATTCAAGTTATGCAGCCATTACGAGTAAATATGACAGAGAGGGGGGATTGGCCCCAGCATCTCGACTCAATTGTCGAAGAGTTTTCCGGGTGTTTCGACTCAATGGAGCGGTATGAACTACTTTTCCAATATGCCAAATCACACCCATCCTCCCTCCCTCAAGAAGATTGGACCGAAGAAAATCAAGTCCATGGTTGTCAATCACGGGCGCATATTGAGTGCTCAGTTTCCGAAAAGGGGCAATTCATTCTCAGGGGCGGCGCCGACGCCCAAATTGTACAGGGGCTAATGGCAATTACCTCAATAGCCGTAAATGGGATGCATCCGAAAGAAGTGAGGCAAATGACTCCAGACTTCGCAGATGCTATGGGAATCCGCTCATCACTGACCCCAAGCAGGGCAAATGGCTTCCTAAATATGTTCAATAGTGTTAGGGAAGAGGCAGGAAAATTGGAGGTAAAGTAATTGTCATCCGCCGAAGCAGTGTTGGAAAAATTGGGGGAAGTGGAAGATCCAGAATTGAAGATCTCGGTAGTCGAACTCGGATTAATTTACGATGTCCGCATAGACGGCAAACACGTCGAGATCGACATGACATTGACTAGTCCCGGGTGCCCAGTTGCACCAGAGATAATGGCCGCAGTACATCGATCAGCACTATCTGCTGATGGACTAAGCAGCGCTCATGTTAACTTGACATTTTCCCCTCCATGGGATCCCAGAGTACATGCATCAGACGATGCCAAGTTTGAGATGGGAATTTTCGATTAAACTCGTTTCTCTGCAGCCAATACGGTATTTTCCATCAGCATTGCAATTGTCATTGGTCCAACGCCCCCTGGAACTGGGGTGACCCATCCTGCTACGTCAATTACTCCTGGTTCGAAATCACCAGCAATCTTGCCATCCGGCCCCCTTGAGATTCCAACATCAATCAAGAAAGACCCGGGTTTGATCCAATCAGCCTTGACAAATCCTGCTACACCTATTGCTGAAACTACTATGTCCGCTTCCTTGCATAATGGGCCAATTTCAGGAGTCATTGAATGAGCTATTGTAACTGTAGCATCTGCCCCTCTTCGTGCTAACATCAATGACATTGGCATGCCAACTATTCTTGAACGACCAATGACTAGCGCCCTCTTACCCTTGATATCAGCTCCGCTGATCTCTAGGATCCTCATCACTCCCGAAGGGGTGCACGGCACAAGAACCCCCTTCCTGCCTTGCACCAGCGTTCCAAGATTCTCTGGGTGAAACCCATCCACGTCCTTGTTTTTTGCAATCCTTAATGCAATGTCATACTCGTTGATCTCTTTAGGAGCAGGACTCTGGACAAGGATTCCATGCACGGAGTCGTCCAAGTTCAAGTCATCAATTACCTTCGTTACATCTTCTAATGACGAAGATGCAGGGAGGTTAATTATGGAACTATTTATTCCACACCTAGAGCAAGCCTTCTCTTTGTTCCTAACGTATAATTGACTAGCCGGGTCATCACCGATAATGATCACAGTCAAGTGTGGCAATACTCCATTGGAATGTAATGCAGTGGTTCTTTCCTTTACCTGCCCTAGGATTTTGCCAGCCATGGCTTTGCCATCCAAAATCACTGCACCCATTGAGCCTCCGAGATATCGGCGGACTATGACCTTTAACGGGACTTTTTGGAGCCCCAGGAGGGATTCGAACCCCCGGCCGTCTGATTACAAATCAGATGCTCTACCGGGCTGAGCTACTGAGGCGCGATTATCGGCAGACATCTACCCACTTGAACCCTCACATTGTTTCATTATCAGTAGTAATGAAACGAACATACCCTAGCCCATTGACATGTCAGGCCAAATTGGGGGTGGCCGGGGCATCTCGAATATCGTATTCGTTGCTTGGACCTGCATCGCCTTGGGAACGGGCATCGTATTCATCGATAGTTCACCCATTTCAATTTCCATAGCGGCACCATTTTCATTGGTGGGTATTTTCCTATTGCTGTATGCGATTGGTTGGGCAGAACCAAGGGGAATTAGTAGCTCAGAAGTCTCCAATTGGACCCCTGGTTCGTCCACCTTGCCCGATGCAGGTAGGCCAATGTACAGAATAGACACGACTCTGGAAGAACCCATTCGCACATCGATATTGTGCGGCCGTTGCTCTCACATTGAGTTGGTCTCCGGAACAAAACCAAACTCTTACTCGTGCGTGGCTTGCGGGACTCTATTGTGGGCAATGGAAGATGAGTGAACCCGTTGTTTCGGTAATCGTCAAGTGTCAGGGTCGGCTCCGAATGACGAGGGCGTATGTCAAAAATAGGCAACAATGAGAGGCGGATGCTCAAGGCAATGCTCTCCGATCCAGAGAGAATCTGGAAATTGGAAGAAATACTGGATTCTACAAAATGGGACGACCAAGTGCACGTGGCTGGATCTGGTAAAAATCTGCAAGAAGAAGGATTACTGGAAATAAATAAGATCAGGACCCGTCTTGTAAGTTTGGGGGGCAAGGGGGTACATGCCTTGGAGGGGGGCCTTCTGGAGGCCCGCTTGTGGGACTGGATATCGGAACAGAATCCCGATGGTCGCACCATGGCCGCATTGACCTCATCAGGATTCGAAAAACAGGAGACTGGACCTGGAATCGGACTATTGAAGGGGCTAGGGATTGAAATCAAATCGGGCAAATTTGTTTTCGACGACTCGCAGAAAATTTCCAATGCAATCAGCAAAAGGTCAGATTTTATTACCTCTCTTTCGGGTGAGTCACTGGAATACTCTTCCCTAGATCCGGAACTCATCGAGCATTTTTCCGCACGAGGGGATTTGATTGAGATTGAAGAAATTGTGTCAAGAACTTGGCATCTGACAAAGAAAGCCTATTCCATTGACGTTTCAGAATTATCAGAAGTCGAGACCATAGGTGAACTAACTCCAGAGATGTTGCAAACAGAGTCTTGGAAGGGGGCAGATTTCAAGCCCTTTGATGTGACTGCGCCAGCACCGATCCCCCACGGCGGTAGAAGGCATCCGATGCAGTCCTTGATAGAGAGGATCAGATCAGTTTTCTTGGAAATGGGCTTTTCAGAGATTGAAGGGGATTATGTACAATCGGCAGGTTGGAATATGGATGCACTGTATATCCCCCAGTCACATCCAGCTAGGACAATGCAAGACACATTCTATTTGAGTCAGCCAGAAGAAACGGAAGTCGAAGAAGAATTCCTTGAGCTATGGTCGAATGTGCATGAGCACGGGCATGACACAGGTAGCCGGGGTTGGGGGGGATCATTTGACAAGGATGAAGCAAAGAGGGCCTTGCTTCGAACACATACCACAGTCAACACAGTTCGCCACATTGCAATGAACCCCGAATCCCCATCTCGCGTCTTTGGAATTGGAAGGGTCTTCAGGCAAGAGACAATAGATAGAACCCATATGCCCGAATTTCATCAAATCGAAGGCATCATTCACGAACCGAATGCCAGCTTTCCAATGCTGATTACGACACTAAAGACATTCTATGCTAAGATGGGTTATCCTGATGTTCGCGTTCGACCTGCATACTTCCCTTATACAGAACCAAGTGCCGAGGTAGATATTCTGTGGAGGGGTGAATGGCTAGAATTGGGGGGTTCAGGGATATTCAGACCTGAAGTAACGGAGCCACTTGGAACAGAATGGCCAGTTTGCGCATGGGGAATGGGATTGGAGCGTTTAGCAATGCTGATACTAGATTTGGATGATATTCGTCAACTATACCAGCCGGACTTAGAATTGCTCAGGAAGATGCCATTGTTGTGAATCATCTCACTATTCGTCTGCTAGCTCCTTTATGTCGTGCAGGAATTCATCCACGTCCCAGTTGGTCCCAGAGTAGTAAACTCTTTTCTTTCCAACTTTATCTATGATGAAAGTCACTGTTGTATGCCCAACTTCGTATTGTAACAATGACTCATCATGCGGTTCGGAAGATACGGAATGATTTTCGAGAGTATTATCCTCACTAGTCGAGCTTTCCGATGACCCTTTCTGGACACATGACAACCAATCTCCTTGCTTCCTTTCCCATCCATCGTCGCACATGCAATGCGCATATTTTCCCTGTCCCATTATCCAACCTCTCCCATCACAGTCCACCCCGTCCGGAAGGTTGCTTACATTTGCTCCACTAGCGACCCATGCAAGGTGGGTGTCGAGCCCAACACCGATAGACCCTGGATCGTTGCTCTCCTCATGAGTCCAAGTATCGTTCTCCGAGTCCCATGAGTATAAGTCCCAGGTCCAGGAATTATTGCTCGTCCAGTTGCCCACAATACCCTTCTCGATATCATATTCAATTCCAGATTCATTGAATGCGAATTCTGCAAGTGAGGCCCCATCCACGAAGCACGAGCCATTCCATGGGTCAACGCACTTGGTGTTCGTGATAAATGTCGAATTATCTGGATTAAGTACTGCGAAGCGAACCATTGCATCCTCTGGGGGTAGGCTGTTAGCTATGTGGCTTGCATCAACCACTACATTCCAATCATCCCAAACCTGTTGAATTTCTGACCCCTTGTCATGAGTAAGATGGTCCCACTCATAACCCATGTTTGCAGTCCAATTGGATAGGTGTCCTACTGTGTCTCTCGCCGGGTCGATTGTTATCGAGATGACATTCACCGAATCATGGTATTGCCCTAGATTCTCATGGATGTAATCCAAGTTTGAGGAAATTGCAAGGCATACGTCAGGGCACGAGGTGTAGATAAATGCGACAACTACCACATCCCCCTCAAAATCAGACAAGCTGACATTGTCCCCATTCTGATTAATGAGGGTGAAATTTGGAGCGGTAGGGGGGTCTCTGTATTCACTACCAATCAGGTCAGGTCCACCACTTTCTAGACAACCGGGAAGCAGGATCACCACAGCCAAGAGGGTAGCAACAATTTCCCTTGGCATAGCCCTACGGAGAAAAACTCGCTTTTCACTCTTCTCTGAGTAGGCTCATTATGTCTTCAACTACCAGTTCAGGCACCCAATCTTTGTCTCCCCACCATACTCTTTGCTTCATTTCCCTGTCTACGATAATTGTGCCAGTTGTGTGGTCGACCCAGTAACCAAGTGGGTGGTGTTTAATGGTCAAATCCCCTTCTGGCTGCTGCGTTTCTTTTCCACAGCCGTTATCATCCACCTCTTCCCCTTCAGGAGTGTCCCTGCAAGTATCGAAACCATCCGCGACACCATCTTGGTCTTCATCCGTGTCATATGTGGCCAGTCCGACATCGAAATTTTGCCAGATAGGCTTTAGGTCATCGAGGCTCCCTGTCAGATGCGGCCAAGACAAACCCCTAGTTCCAGAGTAATTCTCCAGAACACTGGAGTTGTCAGTCCAAGGATCTACTGTGATGGTCAGGAATTCGACTTGGTCCCCATACAATTCACCAATCTCACCAGAAACGAAAGCCAGATTCGCACTCACAACAGGGCAGATGTCAGGGCATCTGGTGAATAGGAAAGCGATTACTACGACCTTACCTTCATACTCATTCATTGAGAAATAGTCGCCCTCCTCATCGATTAGTATGAAATCATTGACGGGAATGGCTGGAAAGATGTCTTCTCCGTAGAATAGGTCCTCCTCGTCCCCCAAGCATCCAGCCAAAGCCATATTCACAGCTAGAAATATCGCAGACAGAGATTTCCTAATCTTCATTTCTCAACCTCATTAC
>Ga0115011_10000356_pt1 | contig 39374 bp, 50 predicted proteins | sample TroAtlMetagenome_2_FD_88705 | JGI IMG/M metagenome (GOLD analysis project Ga0115011, IMG submission 88705) | Marine eukaryotic phytoplankton communities from Atlantic Ocean - Tropical Atlantic ANT8 Metagenome | ecosystem: Environmental > Aquatic > Marine > Oceanic | place: Tropical Atlantic... | reverse complement strand
CATGTTTTTACAAACATCAACCATAGGTTCTGTAGAGCCAAAGTCAGAACCAGCGAACTCCCATTCCATCATTAGGCGTAAAAGTTCTTGAATAGTTCTTGTCGCAGCAGAATGACGACCAGTAATAACTTTTTCTTCTGCTTCTGCGTCAGACGACTCTATATAAACAACCATTCCACCAGACTCTGGGCTGCCGATAACTGCGCTTAAATAATCTAATTCATTAAAAGGAAGATAATGGTTACCTGTTAATGAATATGGCGCGGTGTCTGCTCCGCAATTACATTTCTTAGCCGTATCGTCCCAAACATGAAATGCTCTAGGACCATACTGATTCTTGCCAGAATCGCAACGTCTGTGCATTTCACCATCTGAACCAAGTTCTTCATCTTCTTCTATGTCAGGGACCAAAGGTACAAAACCGAAAAAGCCTTTAGTGTTATCTATGGTCCAAGTAGAACCATCTTCAGTGATAGTCCTAGTAGGTAACTTATTGTAATAACCGACACCACCAAGATGCTGAGGTTGATCAGCGAACGGAACCATGATCTCTTCCATCAGGTTTTAATGATGAAACCAAATGGTTCCACGTTTACAGTGGTGCTTATAGTGGACGAAGATAAAGAGTGGTTATGACTTGCAGACTGATTGCCTGTAGTCACATTATGTGTATGACTAGCGGACTGGTTTCCAACAGAAACATTGTGTGAATGCGCTCCAGTGTTACTTACATTATGCGTGTGCCAAGCAGAAACATTTGAAGTGGCATTGCTTGTTTGACTACCAGTGTTACTCTTACTGTAATTATGCGAGTGGTTAGAAGAAGGGTTACCAGTGTTATGACTATGGTTCCCAGTGTTAGAAGTATTCGCAGTATGCGAATGATCAGCAGACTGATTACCTGACGTACCATTATGAGTATGATCAGCGGACTGATTACCCAAACCTAAAGCATCTAAAGTTGAAGAACCAGCCAAAGTAGTAGCAGACGGAGTGGTGCTTAAAGCAATACCCATCGCCAATTTATCAACAGGGTTAGGCAAATTAAACGTAGAAGAACCATCACCAGTTCCATAACGAGTACCTATAATCGCAAACAATGCTGAATACGTTGATCTTGAAACTGCTGAACCATCGCATTCAAGCCAGCCAGTAGGTGCTGATGATCCAGACCACATAACAACTGTTCCTGCCAAAATACTTGCCCCATCAGCGCCTGCTGGGCCTGTTGCTCCAGTTGCACCAGTTGGTCCAGTAGGACCAGTCGCCCCAGTAGCACCTGCAGGACCTGTATCACCCGCAGGACCAGTAGCCCCAGTAGCACCATCTGATCCATCTGATCCATCTGCACCTGCAGCACCAGTAGCACCAGTTGGACCAGCGGGTCCAGTTGCACCAGTTGCACCAGTTGCTCCCGCAGGACCAGTTGCTCCATCAGAACCATCGGTGCCATCAGCACCGTCAGCACCAGCAGGACCAGTAGCGCCAGTAGCACCAGTTGGTCCCGCAGGACCAGTCGCTCCAGTAGCGCCAGTCGGACCAGTTGGTCCGTCACGTAAAACGAAATCAAACGTAGCCGCAGAAGAACTTCCACTATTGGTTACAGAAGCAGTGCCACTGTTATCAACACTAGAAGTTGTACCAACAGCAATTGTCGCTGCAGCACCTGCCGCACCAGTTGCTCCAGTAGCGCCAGTAGAACCAGCAGGACCAGTATCGCCTGTAGGCCCTTGAGCGCCAGTCGCCCCTGTTGGTCCAGCAGCGCCTGTTGCCCCAGTAGGTCCAGTAGGACCATCTTTCAAAACAAAATCAAATGTAGCAGCGCTAGATGAACCACTATTAGTGACAGAAGCAGTACCAGAATTATCTACGCTAGATGTCGTACCAACAGCGATTGTTGCAGCGGCACCATCCGAACCATCCGCGCCTGCCGCCCCTGTTGCACCAGTCGGACCAGCAGGTCCAGTTGCACCAGTTGCACCAGTTGCACCAGTAGCACCAGTCACTCCTTGAGTTCCTGCTGATCCAGTCGCTCCTATAGAAGCAAAAGTTTGCCAATAACTGTTATCAGCAGGAGTTTGACCAGTAGAACTAATTCTTGCCACATATGAAGAACCGTTGTATGCAACAACATCTCCTGCTACATAAGCAGTCGCAGCATCATACGTTCCTCTATAATTTGGGGAATCAGACAATGAAACATTTACATCAGGGCCTATATTTCTTGAGAAATTGAGGTCAGCCATCAGTAATCCAAAATTACATCTATAAACGGAGCAAAAATTGTGGTGTGGTCCGTTAAAGCAGAATAAGAATTATCGGTACCGCCATCAGTGGTAAACCCAGAAGTGCGATTCGCTACCCATAACTCTTTAGTAGACAATGCAGAAGCCAAAGCATCAGGCAAAGGAAAATCACGATAATTATTCCCTGCCCAAGAATCAGGTCCATCCGAAGAACCAGTAAGAGTAGCCATGTTTGTAGTATTTATGCCATCATCTGCATCGCCAGAACCTATAGTTCCGTCCCATTGACCCATATACCAAGTGTCGCCAGTTCCAGTAGTTGAATAACCGCTTCCAGTCATTCTTAAAAGAGTCACTTTTAATGTGCCTGCTTGAACATTAGGTCGTATCGCTAAAGCCTCAGCGAAAGTAAGACCTGAGCCATTAACATCATTATTACCAGTGAAGTCGTAGACAGTCATATTGTCGCCGTAACCACCATAAGCGCCGACACGCAAATCGCCAGTAGCGGAACGCCACCCTTGAGGTCGCCAAGCCCTAGAGTTTGAAGCAGCAAACTTATAGGAAACAGGATCAGACTTAGACCAAGCAGTTACCCAACCAGAACCATCATGATATTTAACATGATTAGGATTCACCCAAGTGCTTCCGTTGTGATACTTAAACGCTGTACCGTTTGGAACTTCTACCCACGTTGAACCGTTGTGTCGCTTCAACGTAGCCATTATGTATCAATCCAAAGATCGCCTTCAACGCCACTAGGAGGATCGGGCTGAATAGTTACTTTTGCGTATCCATACGTTGCAACATCAGCCGCAATCTTGTCCTGAATAGCAGCAGAAGTCATAACAGAAGTATCGTTATCAGCAAAGGAATCACCTGCTGCTTGAATTACAGTAATAGACATCCAATTACCAGTGAGATTCCCAGTAACATCCCCAGTCACATTACCAGTAACATTACCAGTAACGTTTCCAGTGACGTTTCCAGTAACATCACCAGTCAGACCTCCAGTGACATCCCCAGTAACATTTCCAGTTAATGCGCCAGCAAAAGCAGTCGCAGTTACCGTCCCATCAACATCCAACTCAGTAGTAGGGTCTTTTTTAATACCAACACGATTATTAGTAGAATCAACTTTTAAAGTATTGCTATCTACTGTAAAATCTGTAGCGACAGATAAACCGCCAGTAATTGTTCCACCCGCAGTGGGCAATTTAGTACCTAATGCAGTATGAATCTCAGTGAAGTTTAAATTAACATCACTTGCAACAATCGTTGTTCCGCTGCTAAACGTATTCGTTGGTGATGTCATCTTGTACTCCTAGGACGGAATGAAAGCCCTAAGGCATTCAATTCCCATGTATTATTAGTAGTTGGCCCTTCTACCTTTACACTTACAGCCATCGCTGTCCCAAGATTGGGATGTTTACCAAAGTCTGTAGCAGAAGACTCCGCTAAAGATGCCCAAACCCCATCGCCTGTAGTGCCATCAGAGTCTTGCCATGTAGCGGTACCCCATAAAGAAGTAGAAGAACGACCAGTGATACTTACAGTAAAATCTCTGTAAACATCAGCAAAATCGTAATCACGATAAACCTTTACAGGTAATTCAATCGTTGAGTCCGCTAAAACTACTGTTCTAGCACGACCCCAACGCTTTTTAACCATCGGAGTTTTAGCAGACACCCACGAAGTCGTAAAATGAGAAGAAATGTGAGTGTTTGTTGCACCATCTAATTGATCAAAGTTTTGAGTGTCCTGTTCTAATTTTAAGACACGTTGCCCATAAGCAGCAACAAGTACTTCCGTAGCGCTTGAAGCATGATAGGTGTACATCACTCCTGCAGGAATAGAATGCAAAACCCAAGAACCTTTTTTATTTAAAGACTCATCGTAAACAAAAACTCTTCGTTCATCAGGATCAGACCAGCCAACAGAACAATAAACACGTCTATTAGAATAAGCCAAATGAGGCGCTTCAGTTAAATCAATACGTCCATCATCAATAGCAGGAGCAATGTTTTCAAAAACATATGACAACCCATCAGACCTATATCTATAAACACCTTCATTGCTAAACCAAAAATAAACAGAAGTTGGTGTAGCAACAGGAGAAGAATCTAACTCGCAGCCCACACTGTTAGAAATTTGATGCAATTGGAAACTATCAGTATCGTAACCAACCAAAGCATGTATAGAACGATGCTTAAAAATTAATAAACGATCACCGAACGGTACTAAAGCAGTAATTCTGTCTCCATCTTCTCCAATAGCGATATCTACATAATGATCTGCATGCCAATCTTCTCCTTCGTTTACATGAGACCAGCGCAAACGATTGTAATGACGTGTAGAACTTTCAGTCGTGTCTGCTACCCAAAGATGATTATTCCAAACAGCGATATGCGTGGCAATAGGCATATTGCCACCTGTCACTACTAAAGAATTGTTAAAAGATTGAGTTAACCGAGAAGCAGACGACCCATCCCATTTCAAAGGCTGATCAGTGCCGTTTTGAGCATATGAAACATTGTTTAAAGTAACTCCACGACTACGAGTAGTAACAGTATTAACTGCAGGTTGTCCGCCTCCACCAAGCAACGATGTGTAAGTGCCACCTGTACTATGTGAAACGTTATCTCCATGAGAAACCATTAATTGATTAGTCCCAGAAGCAGTATGAAACCCCCAAAGACCTGTGACATTTGCACCAACTTGATCTGCGTGCCAAGCATCTACACCATTACGTTGTCTTACCCCACCCTTAGGATCAACATCAACATTTAACAAATCAGGAGATTCGTTGGCTTTCATGCCGAATTGGTCGGCCCTATAATTTAAGCCACCAGTAAAATCTTCAAGAGAAATACTCTTGTATCCTCGTTTAGCCATCCGTTACTCCCACGAGTAACGTAACCGACCCCAAGCACCCCATGATCTCAAATTTTGACGATTCAAAACCATAGGTTGAGTTAAAGGAGTTCCTGCATAACGTCTAGCCAAGTTGTCTAATTCTACTGCAACAAGTTGATCATAGGTCATAGCCATTTGAGGGTCTTCTTGCTGCTGATAAACACGCGCTATAGCATAATTTGCTACAACCACATGAAAAGGATCAGGCAAATCAGGCGAGACAGTCGTATCAGGATTTACAGGGTCTGAAGGAAAGGGCGTAGCGTTCCTATAAGCACGAACATATATTTTTTCTACAGCACTTGGCGTAGGGTATAAACGAACTTGTTCTCCCCAATAAGCAAAATTCCAAGGCTCCCCTGTATCGTTTGAATCTAAAGGATAGGCCTCGTCACCATCGTCACGACCTATCAAACCAATAACGTGATCTTCATTTCTTAAATGGGCGATATCACGCAAGCCCTGAGTAACACCGTCTGAACCTGTTCCATTACCAACAACAGTCAAAGAGTAATCTTTTTGATTAGAAACAGTGTTAAAAGAAGTTTCTACTTCATAGAAAGGCCAACGCCTTTCGCTATAAGCAACTAAATTATATCCTTCGCCTATGAAGCGATCTAACACTGAAGTAGGAATATCTGCAGAATCTAATTCCGTGACTCCTAAAATATGGTCACGCATTTGCTGCAATGTCATTGAAGACATTATTCAGCAGCCTTAAGTTTTTCTTGCTGGCGAGTATGACCAATACAAAATTCGCCACCATGAGCGGGTCGGGCCTTACAGCCCTCCCCGCTCTTAGTGGTACCTGCACACACAACCACAGGAGATTGACTTGAATCTACCTTATCGGATTCTTTAGCATATCCTTGAATAATTCTAGAATTAGCAGACAATCCTTGACGAGCATCGTTGGCGCGGCCACCTAGAGATTGTGAGGCAATAGCCCCTTTTCTGTAAGCAACAGCGTTAGCAACACCCATAGTAGACTCCGATCAATTAAGCAGTTTTTGCACTAAGGATACCTTGACGTGAGCGGTTGCTACATGTCAAGTTTCCGTAGGACAGAACTTGTGCATAACGTGCATCAACATTGTGACGACGTACAAACGGAGTTGGTTTAAACCAAACATCCGTGTGAGCCACAAGACGAAGGTACTTTGAGTTAAGGAAGTACATTACGCCTGCAGCGCATGCTGCATCAAATGTTACTGGAGCACCTTTGAAGAGCAAGTTTTGGAAACCTGCATCTGCAAATTCAGTGTCTGTGTAACGCATGTTACTGTCCATTAAATCTTCGTACTTTTCGTACAGTGTTTGAGTAGTAAGTACAAGGTTTGGTTGGTCGTTACCAACGGAAACGCTATTGTAAGCGGTTCTCATTTGAGCAACAGTCAACGCAGTGCTTGTGCTTTCTTCGTAGGAAGCCCAGAAACCGTTTCCAGTTGCTGTTGGGTCAATCCCACCAACGGTGCCTACAGAATCAACAAGGTCTGGGAGTCCGTTCCATGCACGTGACCCACCAGTTGAGATAACCATGTTTGCATCTGCATCAGTTGTTGCTGAAGCAGTGTGAAGCATAGTGTTCATTTGCTCAATGATTGATTCCTCTGCAGCCATAATGCGACCTTCAAGAAGGTCAATTATTTCTGCTTCGCCGTTGTTTTTGGCTTCTTCAATGCCGTTGATGACAATGCTTGCCGAGAATTGTTTCCAGTCGTACTCAGCAGCAGACACGTTGTCTGGTTGAGTTACGTCTAAGGAATCAGTTCCTGTATACGCCTTCGCTGTAGTATTTAACCCATGAATAATAGGGGTTACAATCTTTACACCACCGCTAACGCGACGAATGGTCTGGCCGTTCGTCAGCGCGTAGAACAGGGGTCTTGCAGTAAAGATGTTGTCCTCAAGAGTGGGGACATAGTTAGCGAGAGTCGTTGAAAGCAGTTCATCATAATTTGAATTCGCTGGCATTCTAAATCCTCTATCTTTCTATTAAGAGTTTTGTAACTGTTCTTTAGCCAACAAAAATGCGTCACGGATACTTCCTACCTTCTCAGAAGACTTAGGCTCCACAGTTCCAGAGGTTGACCCACCTTCACTGATAACAGAAGCCTCACGTTTCTGAGCGACGATATCATCTTCAGTTGTTTTGGTTGAAAGTTTTTCTACCAAATTACTGTAGGTCATATCTTTATATGCTGTTTCCAAATTGCCAATATTTGACTTAATCGCATGATTAAACAATAGATTTTCGTCTATATCGCCATATTTGTCACGTAAAGTACTTAGTTCCTTTTGCAGTTCTTGTTGTCTAAACGTTTTCTGTTGGTTGTCAATTGTCTGCTCAATCTTCCGTATTCTCGCTTCATCAGGGTCAATGTCCGTCATCTCACTTGCATGAGAGAGGCCACTGGTGTCCTCAAAACCGAATGCTTCCCCAAGGGTTTTTAAAGTCCCTTGAGGATCAGTTTCTAAAGCATGGATGATTGATTCAGCCTGAGCCAACCGATCACGTTCCGCTGCCAACGCTTGAGTCTTCTTGGTGTAGTCCGACTGACGTTGGTAGCCGTTGCGGAGTTCATCCAAAGAAACATTTTTCTCTTCACCATCCACCATGATGGCGTAAAGATCATGTTCTCCGCCTGTTCCGCTGACCTTAACTTCTGGTTCAGATGAGTTGCTGGTACCCAGTCCCACATCGCCTTCGTTTACGGTATTTTCTGGCATTTCGCCTCCTTGGAGTCCGAATAGGTTATTCCTAATAAAAGAGAACAAAGTGTCCCAATTACAAGTTGTCTAATCCTAATCCCATTTGTCCTTGGAGTTGGGCGATCATTTCAGGAGGTATGCCCCCAGCAGGAGCATTAGGTGCCATGCCTTCTGGCATGGGCGGCATTGGTGGCCCACCTTGTGGCATCGGGGCCGCCCCAGCAGGGGGAACTTGAGCAGCAGGATCGCCTTGCGGTGGACCACCCTCAGGACCCATAGGGTTCTGAGAAATCAAAAACTTTTCGGGGTCTTTTATACCGAAACCATTGGTCAAAACATGTCTAGCCAACTCTGCAGGATCAATAACTTGACCCACTAGAGGGGCAACAGCCTGCATCAAATTTATTGCTTGCGAACGACGAATAGTATCGTTATTTGGCTGTGTAGAACCTGCTTCAATAATAAAATCGTATTCACCAGCAATATCGTCACGAACATATGGAACAAACAATTCAGAACCATCTTTACCGACGATTCTAACTACTTGACCATCAGTCATGTATTGCTGCATCAACTGGATGACTCTACGAGCCACTTCACCAATCGCTATTTCAACCAAAGCCAACTTGTCTGCTACACGACTATTAGCCGCATCAGCGATAAGCGATGCTTCAGTAGCAGTACGACGTATTTCAGGCATTTGCCCGCGAGCATATTCAGAAACACCTGAAACAACATTGATATCTTCTTCAATTATGCCCGAATGGTTGTATATTTCAGGGGCTAAAGGCACCTGAGGTAAAGGAACAACGACTTCTCCTAAAGGACGGTTCTCGTCCACTACAGGAACGAATCTTCCGTCTTCTTCAGATTCTAAAGCCTCTCGTCCTTCAGAGTTAAAAGACCGTTCATGATACAAATATTTACGAGCATACCGTTTACGGTGGTTAACCATCTGAGAACGAGTCTTATTTAGTTCTTCTTGAAGCGATTCAATGGCTTCAAGGTCTCCCATAGGGTATAAAGTGTCTGGAACGTCATAATTTGCAAGAAAAACGAATGGATGACCAAAAGAATATGGTATTTCCATAGGATCAGCAAGAAAATCGTCAGAACCTTCAGCACAAACAGCCATTACGCCTTCTTCAAGGTCGTAATACTCCCATAATGTGACACGATCAGTAATTTCTGCGTATTGTTCTCGCTCAGTATCGTTTTCCCAACGAATTTTAACACTAGCAGACGCTTCTAGGCTCTTTATGACTTTAGATTTGAACCTTTTGTCCTTTTTTACGTCTTCTAATGGCCGAACAATGCGTTGCGCTATCCATTTAGCATCATCTAAGCACGTCGCTTCGGGATCAACAAAGATATCAAACGGCGAAATTCTTTCAACAAACGGCTGGTCGGCAATAATCTCCGCTTCTGTGTGCGGAAGATTTGCCATAATCTCTTCGTTAGTTGGGACATCTGACGCTTGATCAGGATTTTGACGAGCAAAAGCAGAAGCCTCCTCCACTGCTGTTTGGTAAGCGATCTGTCTGTCTTGATCAGAGAGTTGTTTTTGCCCTTCTTTGTATCTCCACCCAACTTTGATCCATCCATGTCCGACAATAATTGAATCTTTAACGGCCCTACGGAACGGTTTCCTGAAATCATGATGTCTCCAAAGATAATTAGCAACTGATTCAACAAAAATTGCTCTGTCAACATCTTCTGTGCGGTTAGGTGAAACTGTTATACGAGGGTGATTAACAGACACCGCTGGGGAAATAATGTTTACAGTAGAAAATGCTAAATTAACGGCAACACGGTCTTCCCCATTATGAGCAGTCTTCGCAAAGTGTTTACCACGGTACATGTCTATCATGCGCCGCCACTTCTCTTCGTAGCCTTCCTCTTTACGCCATCTTTTACCTATATCAAGTCTTGCTTTATACAGTTCCAGATAGTCATCTTTTTTAGCCATTACTTATTCACGTCCAGCAACTATTGCTGACTTTCTCTATTGAGCGGCCTGCCGCTTTCGCTTCAGCCACAACTTTATTTTCACGTTCTCGTTTAGTTAAATGATGTTCTTCAGGAGGTAAAACAGAACGCTTACCTGAACCATTAGAAATATTTAGACTTAACAACTTTACACGCCTAGCCCACAAGTCATTGAACTCAACGTCTGTTGGAGGTCCATGAAGTTCCGTGACATAATCACGGAACTCTTCCTTAGTTGCCGTTGGCGGGAGAACCGCCATAACTACGGTTGAACTGAGGCGTTGTGACCTTTTGGATTACGTGGAGTTTGGCGTGAAGGTACAGAAGCGCCTTTATTGCCGCCACCGTCAGCCTTAGCCTTTCCAACACGCATCGTTGCTGAATTTTGTGCAGCAGGTCGTGCGGGACCGTGAGTCAAAACGTCAGTACGTCCAAGGCGAGGCTTCTCGCCAGCACCAACCTCATTCCATTTGGCATTAACCATATTTTTTCCTTTATTGTAGGGAAACCGTCATTTGAAGGGTCAAACCGTCCCACGTTGGGTGGAACGCCCAATACTCCCATCATATTCTTTTTTGGCTAACGCTAAACGCATCCACCAATCAAAAGTATATTCGTCATCAACTACAGGAGAAAATTCGGGGGCATTCACGAATTGTCTCATATGGTTAGACAAAGCCAAAGCCATAACTCTGTCATCAAAAGGAGACCCCGACATTGTTCCCCTTTCGCTTCTTGTGAAAGTTTTTAACTCAGCCAAAGTATTCTCATCACGAATAATAATTTCGCCATTCCTCAAAGCAGAACCCAACTCATCAATGATCAAAGGCTTGGTCACACGAGTAGTCTTAAATCCGTACTCTTGAGATATGCGTTGGTCAACTTGGTTAACAGAACGTCTACGAAACAAATTGGGGTAACCCAATTGTCTCAAAGCCGTTAACGTCGTCAAACCATGGTTGTTTGATTCAACGCAGCACAAAGCCGCTCCATACCATAAACCTATACGTCTTACATCTACAGCCAACTCGTCAGGAGGTATACGGCCATGCCATACAGCATCCTGAGCGCCGTTCTTAACATTGATGACTTGGACACAAGAATAATCTCCATGTTTTAAGCCTTCAGCGGTATCAACCCCAAGCACATAAGCAGACAACTCGTCTGGTTCTTTAAAAACTGTCAACATCTGAATTCAATCCCTGAAGTATATGGTTCAGCCAGATAGCCTGTCCTGCCGATTTCACAAAAATCGGCCATCCTGTCTAAAGCATCTAAATCAAAAACAGGGTTACCTGAACGAACAAAAGCCTCTTCAGGATTAGACGGATATTCTTGAGCCAACTGCCAAGGCAACAACTGACTTTTCTGAGACTCATACCATTCCTCGCCACGATTCTCGCTTGCAGACCAAGGAAAAAACATAGGATCAAACTTGTTGTTACCAGTAGCGGCACCATTCCATAACTGATGGAAAAAATTGCCAGAACCATTAGCAGTAGACAACCCGATAATCCGACCACCCACATCAGCCACAGGTTCAATAGAAGCCCACGCTTCTTCAGCATTAGGCAAGAAAGCCCATTCATCCACCACTATCAAAGAAGCAGATTCGCCACGAGCAGGATCAGAAGCAGAAGGCATAGAAGTTATCTGAGAGCCATTATCAAAAATCATACGTTGCTGATGATCCGCTAAAGACCTAGGCCCACGAGCCAACATCCATTCAGGCAAATGCCCATACCCATATTTTGTTTTCCTTAACAAAGAAATAGATTCACGCTCGGTACGAGACAAATCAATAATGTTCTGATCAGGATGAAAAAACGCCAACCAAAACTGGTGGGCAGCCACCAACGTAGACCACCCAATCTGTCTAGCCTTTAACGTCAACGAATAACGATGGTTAGCCCAACGATCCAAAGCCTCAGACTGTGCGTCCCTTAACGTAAATATAACCCTGCCCTCAGCAGGGTGAGCGATATACCAGTATTTCTCCAAAAAGTATTTTTCAGAGTTAAGGCAATGCCGCCACTCAGCCTCTTGACGTAATTCGCTTAAACGACTCACTGACAGGACTCACAAGATTCTGGATTCTCAACACCACATATAACAGTATCGTCATCACCCCACTGAATGTCATCCATCCCAAAATCGTCAGTTTCTTTCTCTTGCTCATTCAACTGGAGCCTCAACAATACGTAAATGGCGTATCTCAGTTTCTAACTCAGCCGCTAACTCTTCATCAGTCATAGAAGAAGCATCTCTGTCATCATCAACAACAACCTTACGTTTAGGAGTAAACCGATCAATGTATTGCAAATACAAAGAAGCAGCCTTCACATCACCACCAGCAGCCTGCTGATATAAAGCATCAACAACAGACTGAGTGCGCTCAGGAGATATATTCAATTCAGCCGCACGACGATCCCACTCACGCATAAACCTAGAATCACGTTTAATACGGCGAATAGAGTCCTCATGCATACCCAACTCTTCAGCCAACTGATACTGATGCTTAGGATCACGATCAGGACCCAATAACAACCAATCTAATATAAGATTCCAATTCTCAGGCATAACCTTAGAACCAGATTCCTCATCCCATTTCCAACCTTTACCGCCACCATTCTGAGGCATACAAACTCCTTCTGTCTGCTTTATACAACAGGTGTCCCATTCGGGCCGTAGGCCCGCAGTCCATTTTTTTTTAGAAAATCTGGGACATGCGCGCCTTACTAGTACAGTACTAGTAATAATTGCTGAGTCACCTCAGTGACGTTGGCAATTATTAAACTAGTGCGATAACACTTAAACAGTAAGCAGACAAGCCATGCCCAAGTATGAATACAAATGCTCAAAGTGTAATCAGGCCCACCTGATAGTCCAATCAATCAAAGAAGACCTACAAGCACCCCTCTGCTGCAACAAGCCAGCAACAAGAATATATTCCGACCTGCTATTTCAACTCAAAGGCAGCGGCTTCTACTCAACAGACAATACCTCAGTCTCCTGAATTAAACGATTCGCCCCTCTGTATCTATACATACGTACACGCGCGGGCGGGTACCCCCCCATGCAGGGGCGGGGTGGGTCATGCGATCATGCGTGTGCATGTGTCCTGCAGGACGTGAGGACTGACGACCGATTTTTCTCGTACATGTCAGGGAATGGTGGCCGCATGACGTGGGTGGTGTGCGGGTCATGGGTCATGTGCATGTCATGCCTGCATGCGAGGCAGGATCGGACCGCTGCAGGACGCTCAAACCGATGCCAGATGCCTCGTGTGTGCCTGTGTGACATGCGTGTGGAGAAATTTCTTCGGATTTTTTACCTTCGGTACTTTGCTGATTTTGTCAATTCGACTTGCAATCGGTTTTTAGTTCGGTTACGGTGTTTGGGGCCTCGGCAAATTGTCGGGGAATTTAAACCACTCTGAAAGGTGGAACATTGGAAACATTAGAACTGGTCTTTGGAAAGGCCACGATTCGCATCACTAGCGAAGATGCGATGACAACGAGCGAGCCATCCGAGCAGGTCGCCCCTGCCACACAACCACAGGACACACCAGCGCCAAGCAGGAAGTCCACTGCCAAAACTTCTAAAAAGACTACGTCTTCCAAGAAAGTTAAGAAAACCGACAAGAAAGCCATGTTCCAACACATGCAGGGCCTGATCGCAGGAGGCGACTACAAAGCAGCAAAAGCCTACGTAGCCAAGAATGCACCACAATGGGTCGCTCAGTGCGATGAGGCTTGCACACGTCACTCCGCCAAGAAAGGCGCAGTGAAGGCTGCACCGAAAAAGGCAGCGAAAAAGACGGTGGCGAAGAAAGCCGCTCCTGCGAAGAAAGGCGCAGCGAAGGCGAAGGCACCTGCAGCGAAGGTGAAGAAAACTGCAAAAAAGAAGACTACGTCTTCTAAGTCAGCCGTAGTCCCTGCTGAGGAGAATGTGGCTCCTGTGAGCCCGCCACCTATGCGGGAGAAGGATATGGCCGACAATAAACCTGCTACGTGGTTGAAAGGCCTTGAGTATCCAGCAGCACCTACGGCATCTGGTACACGTTCTTACCTGAAGCAATTGCGGGAAGAATCAGCCACGGCAGATGGTGAACTGGTCAATGTTGAAAATGCTTTGGATGAGGTGGAAAGAATGTCTGACATCCTGTCCGCAGCCATAGACGAGGCAGAGTCCTTCGGGGCTACGGTTGCAGTCACCAAATTGCGGCAGATGTTCGCAGCCGTGGAGGCGACACACCTGCAGGTCCTGCAGGATGGCATGCAATTCGGTGCGGATGACATCGCAGAATTGCCAATTGACATAGAAGAAGACATCCAAATAGCACTGGATTTCTAATCATGCAGACGCAGGGCAGGCACGTCGCCTGCTCTGCGCAGGATTGGGATCATAGGCACGGCACGAGGCGAGAGAGCAACCGTGGCGGGATAACAGAACAAGGCACCCGCATTACCTGTGATCCCTTTCCTGCGTTATATACACACACATGTGTCTGCTTGTGCCCACGCGCGCAGGATAGACCAACACTGAAAGCGAGCAAATTTAAATGAATAAGCAGACACCACACGAGCGGGATGGCTTAGCGGCCGTGAGCACGAAGAGGGAGCATAAGAGTTTTATTGCTCCGCCTCTTCCTGTGAGGGCGAGCGAGCCTGCGAACACGTTTGCTTCCTACGAGGGGAGCACTTTGGAGCATCATCGCAAGCATGATCGCATGAAGAGTGTGAAGGCACGCTATGAGGCGTACAGGGCGTTGAGGGCTGAAAAGGCCTAAGACCTACGGTGTCAAGCCCGATTTGACACGATCGGCTTGATGTGCAATAGTTGTAAGGCAACCGAGAGGAGAAATTATGTTGCATTTACTTAAATCACTAGCGGGAAGACTTAGAAACTTTCTCTGGTGGCAAGACATACACAACGCATGGAAAGTGCGTAACGAGTGTTACTGCGCAAAGGACTTTTTCTGTCCTGTGACGCATGATGAAACACCTAAAGAAGAGTATAGGAGAATGCTCGGAGTCTATGGATTCTGTGTCCTTTGTGGAGACGAGTACGCCTGTGGGTGTACTCCTGCAGAATACGAGAGGCTTGTCGCAGCAGGAGCGAGCCTCCTGACCGTTCCTGCGTCATTCGTAGACGAGGATGGAATTGAATGGGAGTTACTGAAATGATAAACGTTGTAGAAGAACGAACCTTTAGAGCGTCAGGCGATCGCAAGACAGCGCCTTACGTCCGCAGGAAGGGAACAGAAGGCAATAACGGAACGCCATTGAAAAATACGTTTGGTTTGCCTGCAGGCCCACGCTATTCCTGCCATAACGCTACGTCGTGGTGTTGGGATGACGAAAAACCGCAGTGTTACGCTGAGAAACTCACACGAGTGTTCCCTACTGTGCATAATCTCCTGCATGATAACTGGCAGACTTTTCTCACTCATAGCCGCTCTGTTCCTGCACTAGTGCGTGCACTATCTCCGATGATTGACGAGATGATAAGACAAGCAGACAAGAGGGGTGTTGAACCTACGTGGCGATGGTTCTGGAATGGCGATATTCCTAGCCTGAACTTTGCAAGCGCCATGCGTGAGATTGCCTTCCTGTATCCACAGGTGAAGTTCTGGGGGTACACGAGAAACTTTGAATTCGTTAGGAATCTAGCGGGTCCTGAGAACTCTGTTCTCTACCTGTCTGTTGATCCTGACAACATGATAGAGGCCTTAGCGTGCAAACAGGAGCACGATTGGGTCAGGCTTGCGTTCTGTGCTGACACATGGGACGAGGCTCAAGAGATGTCTGATGAGTTTGGTGAGGGTTTCACCTTGAAATGTCCTGAACTCATTGACCGCATCCCGCTAGTCAAGTGGGATGCATCGCAGGATGGCACTGGGGCATGCTCCGTGTGCGGTCTTTGCATAAGGGGGAACCGTAATGTTCGGTTTTCGCCAGAAGGATAGAGTAAATCGCTTTATCCGCCATAGCGCACAGGAGGTGCAGTAAGAATGGCTTTACATTGGGATGTAACTAAGTGTTACAAAGATGGGTTTGATCCCACAGATGAACAGGAATGGCCTGCGACGCATGCCATGATCTGGTACATGATGACGGTCGGTTTTTCGGCCATCACGCAGGATAACTGGCAAGACGTGTTCGCTCGTCTGCTTTTATGGCAGCGAATGTTTGACCCTGATGGTGTCAAAGTTACGCCAGAGGTCGTTTACGACCGTATTGGTTTAAGCACTAATTGCAACAATGAAACAGATGCACAGTGGCGTAAACGTATGTATGCAAACTTCATGCGGGAAGAGCGTTACAACGCACAAGATTGGGCACAAGATTGGAAGGAATCAGCATGACTTTCATGGGCTTTTGTTACACCTTGTTCCTCATGTCTTCTGCGGGCTTAGTGGTCGCAGGAGTCGTGTGGGCATTTGAGACGTTGCAGGACGTAGAAGATGAAAAAGAACCTCCATTTGATTGGAAGAAAGAAGAAGAATATGAGTAGGGCAGTATTTGAGCAGGAAGTGATCGGCAATCCGTGGGATAACGGCATGGTCAGGATTGACTGTACGTGCGTTACTTGCGAGCGGGATTACACAGTCGTGGTGGATAGCGAAAAGCAAAGGTTATGGTCTTGTGGTCGTTATCTCGTGCAGGATGTATTCCCGCCACGTCATTACGATGCTTCGTATAGGGAACACCTGATATGTATCCAAGGGGGCACACCGATGTGTACGCCTTGTTGGGAAAACATGTTTAGCGATATGGAGGGCGATGACGAATAAACACCTATGGTGGTAAGACGATTTGACAAACAATGATGTTGTATGCAATGCTGTATGACAACGAAACAGGGCACCAACCCTGCTAACACACAAGGAGCAAACATGGGAACCGAAATAAACCAAGCGAGTGTTCAGACATTCGCAACAAACATGCTCACAGGGCTGATCGCCTTGCTTAACGAGCACCTACCAGCCGCAAATGAAGCGGGAAGCATCACAGAAGAGCACCATGTTCGTGAAATCGCTGAGGAAACCGTCGCAGATACCATCTGGGACCATGTACCGAGTTGGGTAACCGACTTTGACGATGACGACATCCTTAGCAGGGACAACGTTGAGGACATGATCCAATACCACTACGAGGGCAGTGATCCTGCATACGACTTTGACCTTGTCAAAAAGGATGACTTGGGTGAAGCCGCAGAGGAAGCGGTAAAGGACTTTTTCAGTTACAACAAGAACGTGGACGATATCACTGGCTTAATCATCAAACGGTTGAACGTGGTCCTTAACGAGGAACCTGCGTAACCCTTGGCACAGGCTACTCCCCTCGCTTGTGCCCACACCAGAGCGGGGAGGACGTGTTCCAATGGCGTCCTTCCCGCTCCACACAACACACAACACACAACACACAGCACACAGGAGGTGCAGCAATGGAAGATGAAAATTACAAACAACTAGCAGTCTGGGCAGCCATTGTCCTTGAAGACGACGAAGTGGAAGACTTCACAGAGTTCATGCAGGAGAACTTGGACACACGAATCAAGTTCTCGGAAACTGTTTACACGTTGCCAAGCATGGACAATGGTGAGCCTGTACCTGATACTGGCGGAAGAGCAGACCTGTTTTTCTATGTCCACAACGACGATATCCCTACTTTCGCTATTAAGCGATTCGCTTTAGGTGACAGTTGCCCACGCTGGTGGGAAGACGTGCTTGGGAATGGTGACGGAGACCTGTACACACAGGAAGTTCACAGCAAATATCCGAAAACTTGGTAAGGAGAACCAATGATATTAACCAATGGTGCACAACCAATTGCATGGTCTGTGCAAACAAACGAGGAAGGGAGTGGCTACCGTGCCTTTAGCGGCACTGTGGTCGCTCACGCACCTTACGTTAACCCGCATGATGAATACGTTGTTTGGACCTGTGCGTCTGATGACGGAATTGAATACTGGTGCGGCGGAGGTGCATACTTCTCTGATTTATCAGAAGCAATGGCTTTTTATTCTGACAAAATTTCAGGTAGATGGCCCCACAGGAAGGTGGCGTAATGGCGCAGGAAGAAATAGAAGAAGAATACGAGGAAGAAGGCGAGTATGAAGTTTTCTTTGAGCAGACCATATACACGAGTGTACAGGTTTGGGCTCGCTCGCAGGAAGAAGCAGAAGACCTCGTACACAACTGGGATACCACCAGAGTGGATTTCAGTGGAACGTGGGAGCGTGCACATGATGCAGAGCGCCCAATAGTGAGGTAAATGATGGCGCAGAAAGAATCTTTCGGATTCTTTGATTTAGAAGAATCAGACCAATTTGAAATGCTTTGGGAAAGGTACGAGGGCGCATCTCTCGCAGAATTGTCTGATTGGGAAATTGAAGAATTCTACGGTGTGGAGGCTTACATGCAGCGGCGTTTTCGCAGGAAGGAAACCAGACATTCAGGTTTAACACTTGAGAGAATCTTTGATTCTGATGGCACTCTTGAAAGCGAAGAACTGTCCTTTAGGGGCGACACCATAGAGCGCTATGGTCAACGTTCACAGCGGGTCGGATTCAGTACGCAATTGGTTTACGAGCGTGGAAAACCTTATGACACGTCACGGTTACGTAAAATGCTGAGGCGGGATCAACGCCTGAGCAGGATGAGGGCCAAGAAAAAACAAAATTTAACACAGTCTCACGAGCAAGCCAAAATGCTTGGTTTGCAAGTAGAAATAATATTTCCTATTCGCAAATGGCCTGAAGGCCTTGTGGATGGGAGATACGAGCAAATAACACACACACAGGAAGGACAGAAATGTCACACGAAATAGCCGAGATAGCAGGCAAAGATGCTATCGCATACAGTTCCGAAGGCGGAACACCTTGGCATACGCTAGGGACGAAAGTGGATGGTTTATCCACAGTTGAGGACATCCTGCGGGAGTCTGGGACCGATTACACAGTAACAGCGGTGCCAGTTCACGCAGAAGTCCAAATGAAACAATCAAATGGTGAGTTTTACTCTACGAAGATGGCTCTTGAAGACCGTGTTTGTATAGGCCGTTACAACACGGAATACCCATACAACTTCGTACCATTTGAAGTGCGTTCTGACAAATACACGATTTTGCAGAATGAGACAGCAGCGAGCCTTGCACTAGCGGTTGCTGGTCTAGCGGATGGCGCTGAATGCGTAGACGTGGCTGGTGCTCTTGGAGTTGGCGAGCGATTCTTCGCCTACATCCCTCTTGGGGATATAGAAATTGATGGAAGTGGTGTTAAGGACACGCTCGGCTTAGGCATGGGTGTGTTCACGTCACATGATGGTTCCAGCCCGCTCACGATCGCACGATCTGCGACTCGTTGGGTTTGTAATAACACTGTTTCTGCTGGACTGGCTAACGCCACTCGTGCAGGAAACACGTGGAAGGTCAACCACCGCAAGTTTCTAGGAGAAACCACGATGGAGGAACTCGTTGAGACTGCATCTACTGCTCTTGGATTCGTCAGGGACGAAAAAGCAATTGACGATATGCGTAACCGTATACACATGTTGCTTGCTCTTGATGGCTTTAAAGTGGGCGGGAAAGACGTGTCTGCGGAACAAATGCTTAGCCTTATGGTGGATTCAATCTTTGTTGGAAGCAGACAAGAATACGATCGTTTGACTGATCTCCAAAAGGAGAACCACTCTGTTCGTAAACAAGAGATGCGTGCACGATTCCGCAACGAACGTAATGCAGGAGGCTATGGCGAGAACGCTTGGTCTATCTGGAACACGTTAGTTGAGTGGGAAGACCACGCTGACCGTAAAGGTGCGAATGCTAGGTCTCGTGCCTTGTCCGCTATTAGCGACACCAGTGCAGGAACGAAGCGTAAACAACACGCTATGAGGCTCCTAGAAAAGCAGGTTGCTTTACAGGGAGTTTAACATTCGTGCAGGAGTTAGCGTCATTAACATATTCTGCATTTGATGAATAAGATTCGGCGCATTAGTAGGCGGAAACTGGAACTAGGTTTCTGCGATAGAGAGCGTGGCAACAGAAACTCCCCGCCCGAAAGTATCGGGCGGGGGCGACACCCCCACAGGAGGAAGAATGTGGATTATTAACAGAGACGGCTTTTATGCCGCTATAAGGCATTACGACGACCCAGAAAAGGTCGTCGTTCGTGGACGGAGCAGGGAAGATATGTTCCGTTTGCAGGATACCTATATGACGCTTGATTGCGTCCAAGATTCACCCACCCTAAAAATGGACGGTCCACCAAGGATTGAAGAAACTCTTGAGCGTGATTACACCTACAGGATTGAAATGTTGAGAGTGGCATGGGCTGAGTATATATCTGGCGATGCCAGAACCATCAATTATGGCGATTTTAAAGCAGAGATGGCGAGGCAAGGATTCAACAAACGTCAGCAGGATTGTCTGCTTAACGTGTGGATAGACATGCTTGACTGGACAGACCAAATCTTTTTCTTGGAACCCGAAGAGGAAGAATGAAGAACATTACGAACACAGGGCACATGTGGGTGAAAGTGCCTGCAGGAAGCGAGTGTGAATTTTGTGGGTGCCCACCAACGTCACATGAGGCAAAATGGAACTGTCGCAAAGTGCGACCTGAGATAAAAGAACTGGAGAAAAGTGAAACTTGAAATAGAAAGCGACGAAAAGTACCCGCTGGCAAAAGTAGAAGATGCTTTACTAGCGTGGGCTGACTGTGGGTTTGGTTCAGCCGAGCGAGCAGAGCGCTACCAGCAGATTATGGATTGGTGTTACCACCAAAACGAAATGGGTATACATGCGTTATGTGTACAAGGACGAGCGGAAGCCGCACAGGAGTTACGAGACCACAGAATTGAACTTTGGACATTCCAAAAATTGGGAACCCTTTTAGGGATATCTCGTCAAGCAGTCCAGATGATGATCAGCAAGTACGAGAACGAAGACACACGATTGAAGAGGCGAAGAGAACAACGTTTACGTAACGCAACCGCAAGGTTACCGCAACATTCGTAACACAAATGTAATATTTGCTACAGAATCATCACGAAACTGTAACTCAAATCGCGCATTTAATCGGAAAAGAAATATTAAGGTTACTAGTACTAGTACGAGCCAATCCAGAAAAGGATTGGCGAACTAGTACAGACTAGGAAGAAAATGATAGAGCAGACAACAGACGGACGATGGCTACATCGCATACGTCAATCAAGCATAAGCGAATACGACATGTGCGCTGAACGCTGGAGATTAAATCAGGTAGTAGATGCTCACCCGACCCTCTACAAGCGCGAGCGCGACGGTGCAGCATTAGGCACTGCATGCCACGCTGCTGCTGAGGCTTGTCTGCTTCATCAGATCGCTACTGGAGAACCTTTATCCTTACAGGACACCCTTCTCACATTTGAAGAAGAATGGCATGGTACTCATGTAGACATGTACACGTCTTATCCTTCACACGATAAAGCGGCTGCTATCGGTGCTAGTAAAATTGAAGTTTGGTACAACGAACTTTTACCTACAATAAATCCACTTGCAGTGGAAGAAACTTTTGAGCGCCTCTTGTTTGAGGACTCAATGCGATCCGTGTATCTGACAGGAACCGTAGATGTGGTTTGTGATGATACGCTGATTGACTGGAAGTTCCCGAAAGGGGATTACACACGTGAGAAATGGCGCTATCAACGAGCGTCAATTCAAGCGACTGTGTATACGTGGGCGATGGAAATGCCATCACTCACGTTTGGTGTAATACACGGAACGAGCGACCCTAAAGCGTCTACTATGACGATTACGAGGGACGAATCGGACTGGAAATGGTTACACCATAAAGTACGTGCAATGTGTCAAAGCATAGAATCGGCACCAAGACCGTTCCCCATGCGGGATGACGGTTGGTGGTGTTCGGAGAAATGGTGCGACGCATGGACGTTATGCAAAGGTCAACAACTCAGTTGGCCGTTACAGATACAGGAGAAATGATGGATACCACCCATCTCACCGCAACGGTGACATATTCCCGCAAGGTCGGGAAGCCTAATTACTCTTCGGAGGATGCAGGCATTTTTATACAGGTAGATTTCCCTCTGGGAACAGAACCTGTTGCAATGGAACAGCAACTTCAAGCGGCTTTCGCTCAGGCGAAAACTACAGTTCTTGAAGAACTAGGCATAGCCTACAACCTCAACGAAGATGGAAGCGTAGAGGAAGTTGGTGCTACGTCACATTCCAAAAGTGGACCCACTGAGCGTAGTGCTCAAAGCGTTCCCGCAAGCGACCCTGCTCCCGCAGCAGCAGCCCCAGCAGAAGCAGCCCCAGCAGCAGCACCTGCACAACAATACACCGAAGGTCAGAAAAGGCCGTCTTCTTGGCTGAAAGATGGCAACTATGGTGAAGCGTACCAATTGCTTCTCCGTGACAAGGCAATGGCTCAAGCAGCAGGCGTTGAATACGCTGAATGGTGGGGCGGGAAAGATTCCATCTTTTACTGCAACCAAGCAATGCGAGCCTTACAGCGTAAGGGATTAACTGGTTATCCTACGGATTACCACAATGATCGTCTTGCTGGCACCACCTTCAAAGGCAAGTTGGATGACTTCCGTGTTAAACCAAGCGTGGAATCTCCACTAGCGGGAATGCGTGGTCTCTTCTTCCTTATGGAAAAGCACACGGAGTTCAATTCTGACGAAACTCCTCCTGCACGTGATCGCAAGTACTTGGCTGAAACTTCGGCTCCAGCACAGTTCTAGCGATGGCGCACACACACGAAGATGCGCTTCAACGTATCGCTCTTAGGCGGGCAGCACCAGATAGTGCTGCTCGCCCTAAAGCACCACAGGTCCTAGAAGCGTGGGATGACATAACCGAAGCAGACATAGAGCGGCTATACACGCCTGTTGAGTCACAAATCCAAAGGATTGAATCTGACCTAACACGAGGCAACGAATGGTCGTTCGGGTTTGAAGCCCTAGATGCAGCAACCTTAGGTGGCGCACGAGCGGGCCAAATGGTGATCGTTATAGGTCGTGCCCATACAGGAAAGACAGCGTTCGTAGCCAACTGTGTCGCTAAAAACACAGGAGTTAGAACGATGTGGATCAGTCCAGATGAAACAGAACTCATGTTTTGGGGGAAGTTCGCTTCCATGCAACTTGGATTAGATCGTCACGAATTTCTGTGGGGATTACACAACAGTAACGAGGAAGCGTTACGCACCATGCGGGAAGCAATGAGGTCAACACCTCATGTCTGTTTCCAGCACGCATCAATGTCAGTTGATGACATTGATAAAGCGTTACGTATAGCCACACGATTCCATTGGGATGGTAAACCACCTCAAGTTCTCGTATTTGATTACTTGGAACTTGTCAAAGGTGGCGATGCTGACATGTCGTCAGTCCAAAAGAAAATAGAATCGCTGAAACAACTCATATCTGACTGGAGATTAGTTGGAGTGATCCTTCACCAGTCAAGCAGAGGCGCAGGTAGTCGTGGTTCCGCAGGAGGCATTGAAGGCGGCAAGTTCGGTGGTGACCGTGAGGCTCACTTCCTGATTGAAACTTGGCGACTCGCTGACACTCCTGACCTAGACGAAGATGTCAAACGTGCAGTAGAAGACGAAATCTCTATCGGCTTGTGGAAAAACAAGGCAGGAAACAACGAGAAGTGCGATTTTTCTGTAAGAATAGATGGGGCAGGTCGTCTGCTTGAAGCGGGAAAGACATGGGAACAAACAGTATTACTGGACGAAATCAATGAGTGAAGAATTAGCACAACGCATGCTTAAATTATTTCGTGGCTTTGATGGGGCCTACGGAACAGAAGCAGGCGGATGCAAGTGGGAGCCTGTAACGCTTGAACTAATGATGCGGCATATATCTGGAGAAGAACCTATAGGTATCTACCCGATGATTCCGCCTGATGAACTTCAAGAAGAATGGACAGTCACTTGGGGCTGCGTAGATATAGACGAAGGCGAAGACGATTGGGAAGAAGCAGACAAACTTGCGACAATGCTAGAAGCATTAGACCTTAATCCTTGGATTGAGACTTCCCGCAGTAAAGGATTCCACGTATGGGTATTCGCTCACGAGCGTGTACCAGCGAGAATCATGCGTCACGCTTTATCTTCCGCCTGTCAACTCTTTGACCTCAAATACGACGCTGTGTACCCGAAGCAAGAATCGCTTCCAGAAGGAAGCGTAGGTAACTACATACGCTTACCGTATGGAGGCAATCGTGCAGAAGGTAAACAGCAGGTAGGGGAATGGACTTTAGAGGAGTTCCTAGATGCCGCAGAAGAAGACCGCATTGACAAGCCACTCATACGAGTAGGTCTTGTACGAGCGGCTGCTCTGTATCGTGCTCCAGACTATGGGTTAGCGCCCAGAGAAGCCCCTAAAGTTGTCCCACGTAGACCCGCAGGAGGATACGACACTGATCCGCTGAAAAAGAAAGGGAGTAACGGACGGTTACCTCCTCTCGCAGCAGCGATGATTGATCGTGGACCCACTCCACACTTCAGAGGACATGGCGCAGGTAAAGGCAGACATGGCTGGATACATAGGTTCGCTAGGGAACTAGCGCAAGCAGGATGGACCTCAGTGGAGATAATCAGGGAACTGGAAACTTTTGACAGAGATGTCGTTCCGAGATGGTGGCCTGATGAAGGTCCCAAGTTTCATGGACGAGGTGCGGTAGAGTCTAGAAGACAATACGAAATGGTTGCTACACATGCCCTCAACTACAGATAAATCATACTCGTTCGTAGTTCACGGAAAGCCTGTCCCTAAAGGTCGTCCTCGGATGACTAGAGGGGGCAGGGTTTACACTCCGAAGAAAACTTTAGAGTGGGAAAAACTTATCCAAGACTCCATAGACGAAGATTGCCCAAGATTTGAAGGACCAGTTGAAGTTGAATTAACTTTTGAATCAGAGACTGTCCTGTGCACGATCACGCAAATGCACAAAGATACCAAATCTAAACTGCGTGGAGATTTAGATAACTACATAAAGGCCTTCCTAGATGGCTTGCAGCGTAGTAATCTCATAGAGGACGATAAACAAGTTCTCAGAATAGACGCGCTAAAAGCATGAGCACATTTAATTCATTTAAAGATCAGTCTTGGCAGAACAGAGTAAACACTCTGGGAGACATCGCTGAAAGTAAATACGAGGAAACAGCAAAAGTTTCTTTTGAAAGATACGGACTTAATCGTCCTGCAGTGTCGTTGCGTCTGCTTCCCCTGATGATCAGGCATACACCTGATTATCTAACTAGCCATGGACTAGTAGAAGTTCAAGGTTTCGGACGTTCGCAACTCTGCCACATGAAACTAGACAAACTTGACGCTTTAAAACAATGGAACAAAGTGTTCCCAGTGGACCTTTTTTGGTACGACTCTTTAAATGACAGAACCTGTCAAATACCTTTAAAGGACTTTATTAAGTTAATAAAGAATGCACAAATAAAAACCTTCCCAGAAGGCCACGAGTATTATGCAGTTCCCGCAGAGTCAGTTTGGGAAAGTGCGAAGACATCGTAAAGAATACCCTGTTGACCCCTATTCTCTTAGAAAAGGACAAAGTCAAAACCAGCCTCAAGGAGTTGTAGAAGCCCTTATAGGCTTACCTCCTCATACCGCTATACCATTCACACAGGATGAAGCACGAGGCTTAAGAGAACTGCTTGTAGAAGCAGTAGAAGATTTACCACCAATGGAAAGATTTATAGTAGATGCATTATTATTTGAGAAGAAAAGTTTGAGGGAGTTAGCGATAACTCTCTCAATACCGAAAACAACTCTTGCTCGCAGAAGAGATCAGATATTAGGTAAAATCCGCACACAAATAGAAAACAATCCAATTATACAGGAGTACTTATATGGATAATGACCCAACAGACATAACCCCAGAAACATGGGAACAAGGCGCAGAACAGGCTGCAGCATACATAGATGTAGGCAGAATGGACTACGAAGAAGCATTCGGTGCATATCCTCCTAGACAGATGTTAAACATCCTAGATGACTGCCTAGAAGCATTATGTGACGAATGGTGGGAAGGCTCAGAATTCTCATTCAAAGGAATACTAGGCAAAAACGACCGAAGCCCTCTTGAGTCGTGGTGGGGAACAATAGCCTCAATGGCTATGGCAGCATCAGGACTGAACGGAATGAAAGATTACTCATCAGCGTCAGAGGTAACAGACCTACTTGCTCGTAAACAACACGACTATGGGCACAACAACATCCTGCGCTTCGGCATACACGGACTCATGGTTCGCATAAGCGACAAAATAGCACGAATCAAAAATCTCCTACGGAGACATCAACACGATACATCTGATATCTCACATGCAAATTATGAATCCGTTGAGGATTCATTTGACGACATAATCGGCTACTGCATAATCGGAATCATGCTGTGTCGGGAAACATTCCTGCTAGAACTAGAAGCGGACTTGTCTGATTAATATCCTCGCATCTGTAAAGCGTGCTCTATCAAGCCCTCTACAGCGCTATAAACAAGTTGATGGATTGTCCAATCCACTGCGTCTTCCTCGGTTTCACTTGAGAACATTAAAGCCTCATTCAGATCAAAAACCAGTAAGACTGCTAGTTGATCTTCCACCCATCCTGCGTGAGTTCCGTCGTTTACGTCAAATAAGTGAACGTTCTCAAGAAGACCATCCCAAACCTCAGACTCTAAGTCGGCTGCCTCCTCCGAACTAACCCAACTATCCCAAAGGGATTCTAAGTCAGGCTCTTCGGGCATGACTTATTTTTTACTAGGCATTGGAGAACGCATAACTGAACCAGCGAGGAATGCAATAGCAGCCTCTCCAGCCAAAGCGCCAGTAGCAGCCAAAACAATAGCGCCAACTGCAGCAGTCATAGTAACTGCATTATCTCTTAAGAATTCCATAGGAACCTCCATGTAATAGGACCAACTTTTCCGTCCTGCTTAATTCCAGATTGTCTCTGAAACTTCTTAACTCCTGACACTGTCTTACGTCCATAAATGCCGTCAGCGGCCCCTACAGGGCATCCACGCTGATTCAAGCGCCTCTGCACCTGTGTAACCACCAAACCACGAGAACCTCTCCTAAGAGGCTTAGAAGCCAACTGGTCGGAAATAGCGTCAGACCACTTTCTTAATTCATCCCAATCAACCATCTTCGGATTCTCGCTCAAAACATCGCAACCATCCGCCACCCAAGCAGCAATCTTGTCAGAAGGACAATACGTAGGTTTGAAATCACGATGAGATTTGATCCACAAATCCCCATATTTAGAACGACATTCATCAATTACTGTACGACAAGCGTCTAAAGCGGCCTCAGTAATCTCATCACCAGAACCAACATACGAAATGGAAACAGTTTTACTGTTCCAATTTTTAGTAGCCCCACCAACATTCCAACCGCGACCTTCAATAATCTCACCCTTCTCACCAATCAACCAATTGTAAGCAATCGTAGACCAACCACGACCATGCACATGATGCCGATCATGCTGCTTTACACGCTTAATAGGATCACTAGCGGCCCCAGTCGTATGATGAAAAACAATGCCTTCAATCTTATGGGGTTTAAAAGGAACAAGACTTCGTTTCATGGGGATAGGACCCCACTCTTCTCTTGAAATATAATTAAAATTACTCATAAACAGTACACTAGTCGTCCCAACCAACTAATTGCGGTATAGATCGTCCATATCTTTTTGATCCTGTCGTTTATCCCATTCTTCAGCATTCCTAGCACGCTGCTGCTCCCATTCAGTGTTCGTTCGTATACCTAAACCGAACATAAATGACATCCAAGTAGAAAGCGTTCTTTGCTGATATTTTTCTTCACTTGGGAACAATCTTCTCACATCTCCGAGCGTCGGCAAGAAAGAAGCCATGAAATGTAAACGATCATCTTTCATCATCCAATTACCACTACGTGACTTATCTGCCCATCCAATCGTATTCATCGCTTCCATCAACAAAGGAACCCTTTGGAAAACGTCAGGAACAACCTGATACTCCTCACTAAATTCGTATCCATGAAAGAATTGTCTGTTTCCCCAAAGTTCAGCAGGACTTTTCAATAGAGGTGTAACCTGAGACCCAAGAACCTCAACAGCACGCCCAAGACGATCAGAAACAGACATACTCGTGTCCGTATTGATCACAGGATCAAGAACCTCCCTAGGGGTCTTGATCGGAAGATCAGGAACCATCCAAAGATTTTCGCCTTCAACCTCATAAGGTATTTGAAACCCACCTGATTCAAGCATCCACTCAGGAACGTACCGAGGTTGCTCAGTGTCCTGAGCCACAATATTGTTTCTAACATTGTTTATTCGTTGAAACTTTGAAGGATTCTTAATAAGTTCCTCAATCATTAAAGGCGTTACCTTACGAGTCCACGTGTAAAAGGGAATAACTCTTTTAACAACACCACGTTCAAAATCAGACAAATCGTCGTAATCAAAGTGGTATCTCCACACGTTCTCAAAGGCATCATCCACTGTTCTGCCTTTCTTCAAAGTGTCAAAAGCCAACGATCCACGTAAATAACTTTCAACCCAAGTACCTGCCTTACGGCTAGACCTTAATAAAAGGTTTTGAGAACTAAAAGGAGAAAAGTTTTTTCTAAGCGTTTTCAAAGGAATCTTTTTACCCGCCACAGTTAAAGCAGTATTCCCAAATTCTGCAGCGACTTGACCAGCACCCTGAGCAAGCAAACCTGCCTCATCCATCTGTTTAACAATCGCTAAATGCTCAGGAGGTACTCGCATACGTCCAGCATCAGCACCTTCTCTTCTGTAATGTTTTACCGCTCTTCTAAATTGACGATACGAAGCAGTGTCAATGCCGTGAAGCATGTTGTTGAAAAATCCGCCATAAGCGTTACGTAAATGGAAACCAGTTTTTGCTATCTGATACCCTTTCAACAAGTTATGTAAACGGTCATAATGTTTTAAGAAAGTTTTTAATCTTCCAGTGGCCTGAAAACGAGTTTCTGCAGCCATCACTTCAACCATAAATTCAGGACCCATAGAGTTACCTATAGGTTTAAATCCAGCAGCATGAAAACGTTCAGCCTCATCTGCAAGATTCGCTATATCAGACAATTCAATGTCAGCAGGAATAGGTTTGCCATGATCAACAGTTCTGGCGAGAATAGAATCTATGCTTCCTTCACCTTCATAGAGTGCTCTGTTAGTTATGGCATCTAACCATTCTTTACTCATTCCTTCTTTAAGAAAGAATTGGTGGCCTAAAATCTCTATTGCTTGTTCAATTGATTCAAGGTCCTGTAAACCTCTATCTCCAAGTTCTCTAGCAGTAACAGCAGCAGGATGATTTGTAGGATTTGCTCTAACGTCATCTATTATTCTTCGTGCTTCTTGAAGGTTTTCTAAACCTTCTTCAAGTTCGTTTATTTCCCTCTGCAATTCATCAAGTATTTTTTCGCCTTTTTTATTTCTAGTCTTCCCGCTATACAACTCCTCTATTTGTCTCTTTTGTCGCTTCGCCTGCTCAACAGTTCTTTTAGAGCGATTAACGGCTCTCGCTACTTCCTCCCTGTTTTTAAAGTTTACTTGCAGTTTGTTAGTAATCTCTGCTTCCAAAGGGTCTATCCTAGGGGCATTAGCCGCATCGCCCTCCCGCAATAGTCTTTCAAACTCGTCATTGATTCTTGGGACATCAGCAACAATGCCATCTAACATACCTTTTTCCCCAAGTTGGCCTAAAGGTAGATCAGCAGTAGCAGTTCCAGCCCTTGGCCTTAAAGCCATAGGATCAGTCAAAACAAAAGTCGGGGTAGAACCAAGGATGCGACCAGAATTGACACCTTCTCTAGTGGCCCTATCCATTACTTGAAAAGCAGCATTTTTTGTGTCATAAGAGTTAGCCCAAACAAAGCCGACGTATCCGTCTTGACGGAAAGAAGTACGTATTTCCTCGTAAATAGTGTCATAAATCCTAGTGCCCCTTTTAGTTTCTGCAGAAAGCCCTTTTAGATTTGGACGGTCGGATTTGAACCTCATTTGACCTTCTATTTCAGGAACCCAAACCTCAGTTTGTCCTGATGGAGGTTCTATATTGTATATATCCTTTTGTACACCCTCATCCCACATCGTGCTTTTTGTCTGGGATGGTGGACCCCACCCGCCATCTCTTAAATTATCTGGGAATAAAAACGACAAACCAGAATGTCTGCTGTCAGTGGCGTGGCTCACCCTCATATGTTGAGCGCCCAACTCCCACAATTCATAACGTTTCCTCGGATCGGCATGTAAAGATCGTGGATCGTACTGTAAACGATATTCGTTTAAAAGGTTCCTTCTCTGAGCAGAGGTCATCTCGTCAACAAAAGTGGAAGAAAATCTCCCCTCTGTCCACCTAGCCATCGCCTTTGGATTAGTATCCAGCCCTGCCAAATTTAAATCATTCTTTGGCGGGGTTTCACTTAACCAAGAAGCAAACAGTAACCTCTCTGTAGGAGTTTCTAAAACGTCAGTAACCATTGATACATTTTCTAAATCTTTGTATAAACGAACAGTATTGACCATTCGTTCATACCTAACCATAGGTATCCAATTCGCTGAGATTTTGTTTTCTTTATACGCTAATTTTAATTCTTTCAACGTCCGTTCGTGATGCATCATCAACAATTCAAAAGTGTCGTCACTTATCCTTGTACCCATATCAACCCAAGTTTCATTCATCGCTTGTCGTGTATGAAGCATAGAGTTATCAGGATCGTATGCTTTCCATGCAGTTCCATCTGGATAGGTCTTCAAATCCGTGCCACCCTGAGTAGGGTTGCCGCCCATACTGTATTCTTCCCTAGATTGCTTTCCCATTGCTTCCACAAGAGAAATTTCGTCACTTTCAACCAACATTTGATTCTGAACATAAGTAGGGTCATGTGAACCAAAAACTTTTATTTGATTAATGTGTTCTAATTCAAGTTCAGCCTTAACAGTAGGTTGGAAGTTAGGACCTAAGGGCCAGCCTTCATCAATGGCTATATCATTCATTGACATAGGCTGGCCAGTTTTGGGATCAAGTATTACAATGTCATCGTATTTTGTTACCCTGAGTGGCATATTTGCACGTCTTCTAATTTCTAACGCCCCTGATTCAATACCTTCTAAGATTTCTGGATTTGCTTGTCGTATTACTTCAGCCTCTTCTCTCAAATATCGCTGCAGTTCACCGTTTTGAAATTCAGGTAAATCACCAAGTGTTCTTCCACTTCCATCTGCTAATGCATGGTCCTTAAAAGACTCAAGTCTTCTGACAAAATGTTCTCCAGTTAAATCCACTGCACCGCCGCCTATTGATCCGCCCAATGCATAGTTCACATCACCTGAAGTGAAATTTGTTCCAAATTTGTCAGGCCAATGGGTAACAGATGAATGATTGGAATACCCAGTTATGCGCGGGTCAAAGATAAATTGGTGGTTTTCATGGCCGTCTCCTCTCCAACTGTTACCCCAAAAACCACTAGAGGTACGATGCGTGACTATAAGATGATTTTTAGCCTCCGCCAATTCATCAATTTTAGGATAAGGAAGTCCTGCTTCTTCCGCCATTCTTGCAGATGCTCCTTCTAATTGAGTAGCAAGAATTTTGATATCTTCTTCAGGGATTCCCCTAACTTCTCTTCTTAAAAACTCTTCCCATCCGCCATGTTGTGTTCTCAAATGAATCATTCTTTGAACCTGCGCTTTTGCATTCCCCATTCTCAAAGGGGAATATGAACGGCCCTTAGCGTCAGTAACAGGTTTCCTTGTCTGTTTAGGCGCTTTTACAGAGCCGTAACCGAAAGCATTACCAGTATCTATACGTGATATACGAGTACCAGCATTGCTGACCATAACGTCAGAAAGATTTTCAACAGGATTTAAGCCGACAAGACGATCAGCAACTTCACCCTGTTGGAGTACCCTCCCAAGAGGTTTTCTTGTACTTCTCCAAGTTTGACGTTTAGCAATTGGAATTAAATATGGAAGATGCTCAGGAAAAATAAGACCGTTATAATGTTCTGGGAAAAGTGGTTGTGGTCCGTCAGGACCTTCTCGCGCAATGGCTGGGTCCTGAGGGTCCCAACCCCGCCATTGAGCAGGATTGTCAGACATCACCATGACATCACCTGTCGTTGGGTGAATATAGACATCTCTGGCCAAAATTAGTTTCTGGTCCCAATCCATCATAGAAGGAGGGGTGCCATCATAATGATAAGGATTTACAGGAACCTGTGCATCGTCATGGTGGACCTTGAACGTTGAAGTAATCATTGATTCCTCACCGCCTTCTACTAGAACATGATAATTTAACGATTCATCTGAAAGAGGAGTAAATTCTCCTTGTACACCGAGTTCCCTTGCTGCAGCGTCTTCACCCCTAGTAGGGTTCGCTACCATATCTCTATTTTTGGTGCTTCCCTTAGCAGCCCCACCGCCTAAATCTAGTACATCATCCCACGCTGATGTTTCAACACGACGCAGTCTTAAAATGTGAGTAATTTCTGAAGTAGTGTAAGGCCTGATAGCGTTTTCGCCAGAAGGAGCAGCCTTCTGACCTCTACTGTTGTAAAACGAATCAGGAATATTAATAGGTTCTTCTACTGCAGCCCTGACTTGTAAACCTTCATCAACACCATAATGTAAACCTTCAAAAGGTTCTACGGCATTCTTTCCGCTACTTTCAATAGCAGCGCTGATCACTCCTTCGCTGACATCATCAATTTCTTTTAAAGTGCTTCCATCTACCCAAGGAGCAATGTGAAAAGTTTTTCCGTCCACTCCAACAGAAACATACGAAGCAGGAGCATCAAGACCCATGCCACGATACAGAGCGTTAGCAGCCGACTCAGCATATGCCTGACTTGCATTGGGATATTCTTTAACATAAACGTTTTCAATTTTTCCACCATTGTTGTAACTGTATAATCCGCCATTAAAAGTTCCACCTAACTCCTCAGAAGACTTTATCAAAGTTCCTTTTTGAAGAATCTCATCTATGCTTGTACGGTGAACAGGCATAACACTGTGAATGCCTGCTTCAAGTTCTTCTTTCAATGATTTAAAATAAACGTAATCAGCGAAATTGATTTCAATAGAGCCACCTATTCCATCAGAAACATCTATTTTTGTGCTTCCTATGTCAGAACCCTCAACCACATCATCTAAATAGTTGTATCTTCTCTCTAAAGCCTCTTTAGCATCCTTCAAAAAACGATCCAAATTATTATCTGGCCTTAAAGCATTAGCCACACGACTTGAACCTAGAGAAGAAATATAAACATCTAAATCTGCTAACAATTCAGGAGAAAGATCATCTAAAATGTCGTCTTTCCCAATCATGTTTATTCGCTCTTTAACATTCTTTGTTGCATCCCTAATCCTTTTAGGAGTAGGTGCAACACCGCCAACAGCATCAATTCCATAATGTCCAGCAATCGTGTCAAACGTTTGCATAGCGTCAGCCATCTTCGCATCAAAACCTTCTAAAACAGACATGAAACCTTGAACGTTATGTCCAACCTCTGAAGGGTTTTGAACATGTTGAGTTCCTAAAAACGCATCATATTCGTCTAAAACCATCCAATCGGCTAAAGGATCATCAGCGAACTCATCCATTATTTTAGCGACAGTGTCTTCTATCTCATCTACCTGATAGACACCTCTTGAAGTGGTTACAGCACCATCTTCAACTTCTCCCCTACCTATACGCCCTATAATTTCGTAAGCCTCATCTAAGTCATTAAAATAGTATGACAACTTTTGTTGAATACGTATTTGAGTTACAGAAATAGCACGAACACGATCATGCATATGTCTAAATAGATCAGCACTATCTTCTGTCGTTAAAATTTTTGACAACTTCCTAGCGATTGCCTGACGCTCCGCTTCAGCAGCAATAATATTTTTACTGGTATCTAATTTTGCTAACTCTGCTTCTATTTCTTGAATAGTCACATCTTTTGCAATAAGTTCCTCAGATTTTGCTTGTAACTCTGCTTCTGCTTTAGCGACTTTTGCCTGAGCAGCATTATGGTCCTCCTGAAGTTTCAATCTACGCGCTTTAAGCGCAGCAACTTCAGCACCTTTTCCAGCAATAACTTCATCAGCAGTTGCTTGAGTTAAACGCTTCCAAGCAATCGCTCTTTTAGTTTCCAATCTTTTAAGTTGCTGAACAGCACCACGCACCCCTTCAGTTGGAGGCTTATGGTGATACAACCACTGAGGCTGAAACTGTCCTGTCTGCTTTAATAAATGTTCAGCATGAACTTCTGTGACACGTCTAGACATTGCTTTGATGTAAGAACCGACAGCGACAGATGCATTCTCGGAAAACATTTCGTAACCAATGTCTAAATCTTTAAATATTTCATTAATTTGCACCTCAACTGATGAAGCCGCTTGTCCAGTTCGTGGATTTATCTCACCAATATCATAAAGTTTGTGTCCAAGTATTTCATCAGAAAAACCTGCAGCCTCAGTCTTTGCCCGATCCCCACCAAATTGTCTTGCTTTTTCTTTAAACTCGCTAGGAGACAAATAAGTTCTTTGCATCTCAGGCCCAGCCTTCGTATGCCCAAATTTTCTAGGAACTCTGCCTAGACCACCATTTTTTGCAAGATAATCTAAAACTTCTTGCTGAGGGATACGAGGAACATAATTAATGACATCCCCAATAAATTCTTCCCCAGCCATGTCATGGAAAATAGTTTTTAAATCATCCATGACTACACCTAAATCTTCAGCCAACTCAGGCGTAACACGGCCAAGAACCTCCGTATCACCACCCATCGCACGATAAATATCGGTTTCGTCAAGACCTTCTCTTCTAGCAGCCCTAAATGTTTCACTGGCCCGAAGAGTAGCCGCAACTTCAGCCTGCCTGCCTTTAGCGGCACCACGCCCAACAGCCAATAAACCCTCTTTTGCCTGAAGAACTTTTGCCACGCCATGCCTTCCAGCACCTTCAGCGATTGTTTGTTTAAACACTCCAGCCCGACCATTAAAAGCATTACCAGTAACTCTATGGAAACCAGTAGTGGCTTTACGGCCAGCCAATCTCGCACCAGTCATAGGTGACCTGATAAACAGGTCACCAGCCCTTGTATCCGAACTAACAAGTTTAAACAAAGTTTTTGGCTCATAAGAAGGCGCTCTGCCTATTCTTTTGGCCACCTTGTTGTAAATTCCTCTACCAACCATGCCTGTAAACGGCATTTTTATTCCGAATTCCCAACCAACCTTTTCCCCCGCTTCAAACCAAGCCTTGGTAAAGCCATCATCAAGAGCGCTTAAACCATTACGATCCAAACCATATCTGCCATAAATATCACCAATACGATTTAAATCAGGGCCACTAATTTGAGAAGGACGAGACTTAGCGCCCATTTCACGAATAAAGTTAACTTCGCTTCTGACAGCGTCGTCTAATTTGAATACAACATCACCTACGGCAGGATTTTGTGACTTTAAAGTAATCGCAGCGCTAGGATCGTTAGCCCATCTCTTAACAGCATTTTCAACAGCATCGTCTCCATAAACGGCTACACGACGCAAAAGATCATCTGATCCGTTGCGTATAACGCTACGAGCAGCAGCAGCGCCACCTGTTCTAGCGATCTGGCCTGCTAATGCTCCACCCTTGCCGACCAATCCGAGAAAAGTCAAAGGATCAAAAGCGACATCTCCGATAAAGCCGACAATATTGTCAACAGGTTTCCAGCCACCAATAGAAACATCTTCCATCCAGTTCATTTCTTCGTGAATGTACCTGCCGAAAGTATAATTTTCGTCTACTTGGGTTTTAAAATCTGTCCAAGAAAATCCTTGCCCCTGCTGCATGTCTGTTACTTCTTTGAGAAGAGAGGTAGTGGCTGCTAAAGGTTTTTGAAGAGCGTTTAAAGTAACACCAATCATGCCTTTGGCATACCAAGGTTTCGCTTGTTCTGCTTCCCAATCCAATGCCGCTATTTGAGATTCTACATACTGGTCTTGAGCATTGGTGAACTGTTCTTCAGTCCAAGTCCATCCACTGTTATCAGGCTGTTCAGGCGTTTCAGGAAGTTTACCAACAATGTCCCCCCAGTCTATAGGTTCAACTTCTACAGGTTCAATGTCATCAAGGTCTATTTCAGTTTTAGCAGCAGGATTAACCATTCCTGCAAGTTCTGCCCTATTTGGAAAGGCCATTAAAATACCTGCCTATAGGTTTGGATCAATGTGCGCTGCAGCCCATATTGCTTCTTGTATGTCCTCTAAACTGAACGAATATTCAGAATTACCTAAACCATGTGCATCTTCTACATAGTTAGAAACTTCATGGCCTGCTCCTATCAAATCAATAATGTGAGCAACTGTTGGGTCCGAATAGGCTTTAGCAAGAGCATCTTGGTTATAGCCAGCCATGATCTCTGCAGCAGTAGGAGGTTGAGGAGCGAACATCTTTCCAACAATTCCTTGCTGAACAGCAGGAGGAAGACTCATAAAGTCGTCAAATTGTCCAAATTCTGAGATTTGGCCAAGGGCTGCGTTAGCAGCATCTATTTGCCCTTGGCGATTAGCCTCTGCTTGAGCCTGACGAGAAGCGGCAGCCGCCTGTGCTTGTTGGCGAGTCATATCTTGAAGTAACGCATTACGTTTCCAAGCATCAAGAGCAACTCCTTGATCGCGTTGCCACGATTCTTCCGCTAATAACGCTTGTTGTTCACCGCTGCTAATATTTGAAAGAAGCGATTCTAACGCTGCAGCAGCCTGATTTTCTTGAGCAAAACGGTCACCAGCCAAAGCATCTCGTGCCTCAACACCTAAACCACCCAAAGAAGCACTTCTATCAGCAGCAGCCATGTCGCCTATAGCAGACAACCTGTCAAAAGAAGACTGATTTGAAGCCATCTGTGAATCCATCTGTCCACCCATTAAAGCCTGAACAGCAGCAACCTCAGGACGACCACCGCCACCTTGAGATTCAGCGACTTGAGCCAACTGGCTTTCCCTCAGCGCTTGACTAGCCATCATCTGATTTTGACGATCTTGTTGACGCGCTTGAAGCGCTCTAACTTGATCAATACGACCCGATTCAGTTTCACCTAATCTGTCAGTAGCAACACCTAGCGCAGAAGTAATTTCCTCTCCCCTTATACCAGCCGCTTCAGCAATAGCCTCTAATCTTGAGATACTTGCAGCATTAGCGTCATCTCGTAAACCGCCATACATGTCTTTGATCTGTTGATCAAACGACATAGAAGGACTTTGATAATTTTTAATCCACGACGCTATATCAAAACCACCACCTGTGGGCACGTAACTTGATTTAGTACTATTGGCATTGTTGGATGCTGCTGCCAATGGATGAACTAGATTACCATCCGCATCAGTGCTGATTCTTTGTAATTCAGGGCTTTCAATGTGAGACTCTGCATTTCGTGCTTCTTGGGCTAGACGGTCTTGATATATCCACCATGAGATATTATTGGCATCAACAGTATTTGGATTATTTGGATCACTTTGAGGAGAGGCAAAGGTATTATACGTAGTCATATCAATCCTTGCAAAGATTGTGAAACAGCCAAACGACGCAAAGCATCAGCAATAGCATCATCACCCTGATAAGCACTAAACGCTTCCTCTAAAGCCAAACGCTTACGATCCAAACCAGCCCTTTTATCTGAAAGAGCCAAAGCCTGCGCTGTCTGCTCCATTAACTGATTAGCCCCTAAACGCCCAGCCGCCTGATTGCGTATACCTGAGTTAATCATCCCACGGCGATTAAAAGATGCATGAAGTTTCCGCCACGCTTGATCAAATTTTTGGCCCATATTGTATTGGCCCATAGTCTCACTACGATTCAAATCATCTCGCGCGCTTTGAATATCGTTTAAGCCATAACCGTATGCTTGTACAGCAGCCGAACGATTCTTAGCATCCGTTAAAAAATCACCTAAAGACATATCAATGTTAAGCCTGAGATGTCCCATCGTCCGATTCGGACGACTGTTGGGCCTTCAAAAGAGCATTTTCAGTACGTAATACTGCTAAATCCCATTCAAGGCGACCTCTTTCAGATAAATTTGCGTAGATAGTGGTAAAATCCATTATTATTCCTTTCCCGCATGCCATTCCAAATGGCGTTGCTGAGCCGATCTTACTCCTTTTACGTCATCGCGCAGTTCTTTTACATCTTCGCTAATTCCTTTTAATTGCAAAGAAGTTGACAAATGCTGAATTTCATTTTCTTTCTTAAAACGTTTCGCAAAAAAGCCAAACACACCACTAATCAACGCTGCTCCAATTAAACCTAATGCTCCAATCCATTCAGCACCCATAATTACCTTTTCATGTCCTGATAATATTCAAGGTCTGTATCATCTACGAACTGTTGGTAATCTCCAATTTCTTGGATGATTATCTGAGTTATCGGCTGAGGAGCCTGCTCAGAATCGCCAAGAAACGTATTTATAGCAATCAAAAGACCACCAATTGCAGTTATTAAAGCAGTAATAGCCGTTATTATCTTAGAAGCAGACATTAACTCGCCTCTTGTTCAATAAACGTTGTAATAATTGTTTTATGCCCACTTAAAGGAATCTCTCCTCTATGCGGATACAACCAATGGACAGGGAAAATTAAAACTCTCCCAGCCTTCGGTTTAACACTTAGCCCATGCTTAGTGAATGTTGTTTCGCCACCAACTTCTACGTCATTCAAATATAAAAGAACCGCTAAAAATCTGCCTTTTGTTTCATTAAAAGGTCCACCATCTACATGCTCTGCATAAAAACCGTGACCTTCTTCATAGCGTTGAACTTGGAATCCTGTATCACGCAGAGGCCATGCCAGATGAGCCAAACCATCATATTTGCTGACATAATAATTGACTGCTGTGCTGATGCCTTCTTGAAGTTCGTTTTCAAACCATCCCAAACTGTACAAACCTTCGCCCATGTTAGGTGAAAGTTCCATATCTGAAGAATTTTTTATTCTAGGATCAACTCCTAGCATGGATTTGCCTTCTGAAAGAATGTTAGAATCCCACAAAACATTCCAATGCTCAGTCAATGTAGCATCAACTTTGCCGCAAATATCAGGATCAACGAACCCATCGCAAACACCTACGCCTGCCCACTTGCCTAGTGGAAATTCTATGTTCATGAGCCTGTCGGCATGAAGCCTATTATTGCCGTTTTTTGTATTAAAGGAAGTAACCATTCTTCAACAATGGTTCCAGAAATGTCAGGAGGGTCTTCTGCTACCTGAGCGTCAGTTTTACCTTCCAAATACTTCTGAACTTTATTAGGAGGAACGTTTGTCCAAATCCAATCCCTAACATCGTCTGGCATTTCTAAACCTTTAAGCATGTTTTTACAAACATCAACCATAGGTTCTGTAGAGCCAAAGTCAGAACCAGCGAACTCCCATTCCATCATTAGGCGTAAAAGTTCTTGAATAGTTCTTGTCGCAGCAGAATGACGACCAGT
>Ga0115011_10000352_pt1 | contig 39566 bp, 43 predicted proteins | sample TroAtlMetagenome_2_FD_88705 | JGI IMG/M metagenome (GOLD analysis project Ga0115011, IMG submission 88705) | Marine eukaryotic phytoplankton communities from Atlantic Ocean - Tropical Atlantic ANT8 Metagenome | ecosystem: Environmental > Aquatic > Marine > Oceanic | place: Tropical Atlantic... | reverse complement strand
TTAGCTGTCGCTCAAAAAGGTATTAAGCGCTGCCGTCAGATAAGCGGGGTCAGAAGCACCAGCCATCTCGCGCGCCGAATGCATTGACAATTGAGGACTTCCGACATCCACAACCATCATTCCCAACTGGGCAGCAGTAATGGGGCCTATGGTGCTCCCACATGCCAAATTCGACCGATGCGCATATTGTTGAAACGGAACACCCGCTGACCTGCAAGCTGATTGAAATAATGCGCTGCTCTCAGCGTCAGTGGCGTACCTAACGTTCGCATTAAGTTTGATAACTGGTCCGCCGTTCAAAGCAACTTGATGCTCAGGCTCGTGACGATCGACATAATTCGGATGCACTGCGTGCGCTCCGTCCGCTGAAACGCAAGCTGATCTAGATAATGCGCGAAGAAACTGTTCTCGGGAGACTGCCCTAGTGTCGGCTAGTCGCTCTAAAGCGTGAGAAAGCATTGGCCCTCGTGCACCGGTTGACGACTCGCTACCGATCTCCTCATGATCGAATAAGACCACTGCCGAAATCGTGTTGCTTTCAACAGTCTCAACATTCATCAACGCTTCCAATGCCGCGTGACATGACGCAAGATTGTCTATTCGAGGCGCGGCATAAAATTCTTGGTTTCGTCCCAAAGACGAAGATGGCGTTAAATCGTGACACATTATGTCCCAAGACAAAACGTCTAAGTCATTCACCCCAAGCTCCGCAGCGAGGAAAGAACGGAATGCGCCTTCTTCAGTGTCGCCGAGTCCCCAAATCGGAACGAGATGAGATTGACGGTCGAGCTTCAGACCATCGTTAACGTCTCGATCCAAATGAATCGCCAACTGAGCTACACGCAGCAACGGCCTGTCGACTTTCAGTAGGTGCGTCTCATAAGAAGCATTGTCACCTACCACCACACGACCGGAAATACCTAAATCACGGTCAAGCCAGGAGTTAAGAAGTGCGCCGCCATAAACTTCTACTCCCAATTGTTGATAACCAACGTTGCTGAGATCGGGTGTCGGCTTGATTCGGAGATTTGGGCTGTCGGTATGAGCGCCGACTAAACGAAAACGGAGTTGATCTGGGTCAATCTCTGCACTGAAAGCGGCTGCTATCACAACCCCACCCCAGCTCACCACGATGCGGTCACTTTCGCCCCATGCGTCAACCGGACTGAACCTTTCAAAACCCGCTTTGCTTAGGTCATTAGCGGCGTTGTTAGCGGCGTGATAAGGAGATGGAGCAGCGTCTATCCAGGTTAAGAGCCTTTCAAGTATCAAATCAGACATTGACAACCTCAAGCATCAGAAAATTGTGAGATAACTTCCTCACCGAATTTATTGAACTGAGCTGGATCCATAGGGGGCACGATCATCCGAGTTACCCCGAGATCAGCTAACTGTTCGACATAGTCGGGAGTCGTAGGGCCGCCCGCTGTGAACTCGAGAGCATCGGGGTCACGACCTGACTCTTCGGCGCAACGCCGAGCGTGATCAAACAACGCCGCTAACTCCTCAGGGCGTCCGCGACCGGGAAAAAACCCATCACCGAGTTCTCCAGCGCGACGGGCCGCCCGCTTACTGTGACCACCCACGATGATTGGAACGTGTCCCTCTACTGGCTGAGGCCGACTATATACGTTGTCAAAAGTAAGGAATTGTCCTTCGTAACTCGCTGTCTCCGACGCCCAAGCCTGTTTCATCACCTCAAGATATTCATCAGTGCGGTCACCTCGATCACCAAACGAAATACCGAGTGCATCAAATTCTTCTTCTAACCACCCCGAGCCGACACCTAGAATCATTCGACCCTTAGACAATCGGTCCAAAGTAGCTACCGCTTTCGCAGTTACCAGCGGATTGCGTTGAGGCAAGATCATCACACCAGTGGCCAATCGGATCTTGCTGGTAGCCGCCGCTATATAAGACAACCAGATCAAAGGATCCGGAATATCAAAATCTTCGCTGCCGCCAGGCATTTTCCCGTCTTTTGCGTATGGGTACTGTGATTCGTACCCAGCAGGCACCACCACATGTTCGACCGTCCAAATCGATTCACAGCCAGAGGCTTCAGCCGCTTGGGCAAGTTCAACAGCAGCATCAGGCTCTACAAAAGGACCTGTGTTAGCAAACATAACTCCAAATTTCATGTCTCGACCTTAGTGGGCAAAGACCATTTGGGCTCTACTGTGCAACTGTGCTCAACGGGTCCTATCAAAACATTGCTAAACCAGTCACGACTCTTTTCGCCGCGGCAAACGTCATAGTTTTCGTTTTCACACATGACATGACTGGAATAGGGGGAGCATCCCTGCAGCAAGATTCGCTAGTCCAATGGGCGACCTACGGATTCCCGATAGCTGAGCTAAGCGAGTGGTGGCGGATATTAACCGGGGCCTTTCTTCACGCAGATATTCGTCACCTCCTTCTGAACATGATCATGTTCTTTCTTCTAGGGAGAAGATTAGAGAACCAAATCACCTCGCCGCTCTTCGCAGCAGTCTGTTGTGTCAGTCTCGTTTGGGGTTCAGCTGGAGCTCTACTAGTAGCTCCCAATACTGCAGTAGTAGGCGCTTCAGGTGTCGTATACGGGGTTATGGCCGCTGTCTTTGTGGTAGAGCGGCGAAGCGGCGGAGATCCATGGAGCGAAGGTCTGGGGACTTTGATAGTGGTTAACGTGGTCCTTTCCTTTGTCATGCCTGGAATCTCGGTGGGGGGTCACCTAGGAGGTTTGGCCGGCGGAGTGGTGTGTGGATGGGCTGCTGGAGACCAGCGTCGCAGAGACGCCTGGCGGACGCGGATTACTATCTCATTCGCGGGATTTTTAGGCTGCTTGCTGGCATTCTTTGCTGCCAACACTTGGCTGAACCCAATATTGTGAAAGAGAAAGCGAACGGTTGCTGCTGTTTGCCCGATACTTAATCACCAAGTACCGATGATCGGCTGCACATACTTAAGTTGTTCAGGCCATTCTTCATCCCACGGAAATGCGGCACTGCGGTCTGGCCAGACGAATTGGCAGACGCGCCAAGGCTGATCTCCATAAACAACATCTAATGTCGGGAAATAGCCTGCAAATTGAACAGTATCGATGTCTAGAAGAACGCTCTGTTGAGCATCATCCAATAGTCCAGTAAAGATCTCTCCGGTAGGAATAGTTCCACCTAGCCTGAGGTGGTTGACAATTAAGTCCAGTAATCCGCGCGCTGCGACAGGAGCAAGCCCAAAAATCACTATGTCGGGGTGCCCGACTAAGGATTCGAGGCCGAAACTGTAAGAGTAAGCAGCACGGAGGTCCTCTTGACCTGATGGGCCTACTGGTTCAATGCCCCAGCCTTGATTGTCGAGCATCCAGGCAAGCTTTTCCTCGTGTTCCATGGGCTCATAAGTTGGTTCTGTCATCTGTGGAGCTCTTTCATGAGTTACTTTCGAAACTCGCGTTCACCACCGCTGATAGCGATAGCCAAAATTACGGACCCAATACCTAAGCACTCAGCCCAACTAGGTGACTGACCCAAACTTAAGAAACCTACGGCCGTGGCCGTGACGGGAAGTAAAGCCTGGAGGAAAGCGAATCTGGACCGGGTGATCTCCTTCATTACGAACTGGTCGATGGCGTAAGGGACGACGTTTGATAACAGACCAGCGACTAGAGCCAAGCCGAGAATTCGAAGGTTCGAGAAAGCGACACCCATCTCAGCTAGGCCCATCGGGCTAATGACAAGTGCCCCGATCAACATTCCGACGCCTAGGCCGTCGATAGCCAAACCATTTTGTGCGACACGGTGTCCTAAAACGATGTACGCGGCCCACATCGAACCCGCCATGAGTGCAAACAAAACTCCTAATAAAGTTCCATCACCCTGAACGCCAGCTAGGACAAAAACCCCCGACGCCGCAAGGAGTAGAGCGGCCGCCGATCGAATTGATTTGGTGCCAATGGCGGCAACAGCAATTGGCCCCAAGAACTCAATCGCTACAGCATTGCCGAGAGGGAGGCGATCCATAGCCAAATAGATGAACAAGTTCATTAGCGCTAAAGAGGTTCCGAACGTCCCCGCCCAAATCAAATTTTGCTTGCTCCAAGAACGTTGCCATGAACGACGAAAGCCAATGAGGAGCAAAGCGGCCCCCAAAACTCGAAGAAAGGCAACCCCTCCAGGGGCAATCTCGCTAAAAAGGCCAATTGCAGTCGCAGCACCCAGGTATTGAGAAATGCCGCCAACAACAAATAGAACTTCGGGAGATGGCCGCGAGGAACTCAAGGTCATAGCTGCACCGTCGTGCCGAGTCCATGGGTAGCTGCTGTATCTAAAATAATTGAGGAAGCGACCGCGTCCTGAGCAGCTATACCAACTGACTTGAACACAGTAACTTCTTCGTCGTTGACCCGACCAGGGTGACGGCCCAAAACGATTTCACCCAATTCGTTTACTTCGTCAAACTCAAGAAGTCCCTCAGATCTAGCAGCGATCATTTCACCAGCTTCTGCCCAACTCGCTTCAATCTGGTCAACGAAAACCGAACCCTTACCGAGGATAGAGGGTTCAATTTCAACCATTGAGGGTTGGAAAGATCCGATACCAACTACATGGGTTCCAGGGGTAACCGAAGCTGCTGAAAAAGTAGGACTAGATGAAGTAGTTGCGGTCCAGACAATGTCTGCTGTTCGTACCGCTTCATCGGGGTCGGCTACAACACGAATTTCGGGACACCAGGTGGCTTGGGATAATTCGTTTGCCAGATTCTCGGCATTGCCCGGAGTAGGGCTATAAAGCTGAACGAGCTTGATGTCACGCACAGCGCAAGCAGCTTCGATACCAGCCTTTGCCTGCGTACCGCTTCCAAGCATGGCTAAACACGTGCTGTCTTTCCTCGCGAGCAAATCAACTGACAGGCCGCCGCCCGCAGCGGTCCGTATGGCGGTCAATCGAGATCCTTCGATTAATGCCAGAGGAGAACCAGTTGATGAATCAAAGACCAACACCACCGCTTGGATGACCGGTAAACCTTTAACTTCGTTTTCGGGCAGAAAAGTAACCGATTTTATAGAAGCTCTAGATGAATCTTTCATGTGAGCTGGCATAAAGATTGCCAGATCAGACGAGTTATTTAAGGAAATGATAGTTCTGTCGGGAATGACGACGTTGCCGGCGCTTGAAGCCGCAAACGCTTCTTTCATGCCGTCAATTGCCAGCGCCATAGGTAGGCACTGGTCTATTTCATGTCCTGAAAGAATAAGCATCGTGAAGGCTCCAATGCTGGAGTGAGAGTGCTTTCTTCACGAAGGCTACTCATGCTGAGGACTAGAGATGCAGGTTAGAAAGACTGTGTTTGTCGCTTACGGGTTGGGTATGGGCATAGACTTCGGATTGTTCAAGGCGTCGTGGTCAGAGACCAGTCTGATAGAACGGCTTCGCACGCCAAATTGTTACACCCAGGGAGGGTGAATCCATGAAGTTTAAGTTCATGCGACTGCTGGGCGTTTTGTTCGCTTTTGCCTTAGTCGCTACCGCATGCGGCGGATCCGACGATGAGTCAGGAACCGTTACTGTAAAAGCTGGAGAAGAAATCCAGATCCGTTCACTGAACGCGATTACCGGCGAAGTCGCATTCCTCGGTCTTCCTAATCAACGTGGCGTGGAGCAAGCTATTGCCGACTTTGGAGACATCCATGGCTTTAGCGTTTCAATGGGCACGGGTCTAGATGACCTCTGTTCAGCCGATGGTGGCCAAGCTGCTGCCCAAACCATCGTTGCTGACGAAGACGTCATTGGTGTAATTGGTACATCATGCTCCGGCGCTGCAACAGCAGCGTCCCCGCTAATTAGCGAGGCCGGAATGGTGATGATCAGCCCATCGAATACTTCGCCAGCCTTGACCTCGGACCTTGCTGGAACCGCTGGCAAGGACTACAACCCGGGCTACTACCGAACTGCTCACAACGACCTTTTCCAGGGCGCCGCTATGGCCAAGTTCGTCTATGAAGAACTTGGAATTAGCGAAGCAGCTGCGATTCATGATGGAGACTCCTATACCCAAGGACTCGCTCAAGCATTCGCGGATGCCTATGAGAACCTTGGTGGCACGATGACCGGCTTCACCGGCGTTAACAAGGAAGACACTGACATGGTTCCGGTACTTACCGAAATTGCCGCAGGTTCACCGGGAGCTATCTTCTTCCCAATCTTCCAACCAGCTGGCGACTTCGTAGCTGATCAAGCACCGGGAGTTTCTGGTCTAGAAGGAGTTATGTTGCTAGGAGCTGATGGTCTGCAAGTAAGTAGCTTCATGGAGCTTCCACAAGCAGACGGAATGTACCTATCTGGTCCAGACCTTCGCTTCGGCGCCAACACCAACCAAAGCACCGGAGTTACAGCAGATAAATTCCTTGCGGATTACAAAGCTAATAATGGGAATTCGCCAGAAGCATCCTTCTGGGCACACTCATACGATGCCACCACAATTCTGTTGGAAGCCATCAAAGCTGCATCCAAGGCCAACGGTGGCAAGCTCAAGATTGATCGAGCTGGGGTTCGTGAATACCTCGACAACCTCTCTAACTACGAAGGCATCATCGGAACTCTGTCATGCGATGACTTTGGTGACTGTGGTGCGCAACGCATCACCATCATCCAGAACAACTCAGCAGACTATGACGGATCGATGGAGAACGTAGTCTTCGAGTACGCTCCTTGATCTTCTAGCCCTCTCAGGGCAATGAGTGAACTTCACTGAGTTCACCATCATCCATTATCGACATCGGCCCCGACCCGGCTAAAAAATGCGGGACGGGGCCGAGTGTCGGTTATGAGCCTTGGCGGTTTGAACGAAAACTCAACCCCTTGACCTCCGGGATAAACATGACGACTAAGCATGAAACAAAACCAACCTCTCGAGTGCTCTGGGTTGATCGTTTTCTCACGCTTATTCGAATCAGCTTTATTGTCTTGATCTCAGTTGGGTTGCTGGCGTTTATTGCTCAACAAATTGACCCACAGAATCCATTCGCGCGGTGGCTTAACCCTGACGCGACTGGCCTAACAGCAGCGCAATTTAAAGGGCTATTGGTGACCGGATTGGCTCAAGGAGCCATGTACGGGCTCATCGCTCTTGGATATTCAATGGTTTACGGCGTCCTTGGCTTTATCAACTTCGCTCACGGCGAAGTGTTCATGGCTGGGGCTATGTCCGGAATGATCACATCGAACAAACTTGCCGATGCAGGACTATGGGGAGATGCATTTATACCTTCGATGATATTCGTAGTCGTCACTTCGATTCTGGTCTCCACTGCGGTGGCCGTCATAATGGAACGAATCGCGTACCGACCGCTAAGAGGAGCACCCAGACTTATTCCTCTCATCACATCCATCGGAGTCTCGTTTTTCCTCCAGAATGTTTCTGTCGTTCTCCTGGGGCCGGGCGCAAAGTCCTATCCGTCGTTGCCAACCTGGCTGTCACAAAAACGATCTTTGATCGGATTCGACGTAGAAGGAACGAAACTAGTGGTGCTGTTAACAGCAGCGATTTCGATGGCTGGGCTTTGGTTTTTAGTGGAGCGAACAAAAACCGGCAAGGCAATGAGAGCCGTAGCAGAAGACAAAGAAATTGCTGCTCTCATGGGAATCAATGTGAATCGAACCATTGTCACCACCTTTGCGATTGGCGGGGCGATGGCAGGAGTAGCAGGGATACTTTGGGGGATCCTATTTCGAAGCGTTATCCACACCACCGGGTTCCTTCCCGGCATCAAAGCCTTTAGTGCTGCTGTCGTCGGTGGAATCGGTAACTTAGGCGGAGCAATGGCGGGAGGGCTTTCATTGGGAGCAGCGGAAGCTACTGCGCCTTTAGTCCTGCTCGAACCCCTAGGCGTTGACGGAGTCTCTCAGTTGCGTGATGCAGTTGCATTCGCTGTTCTGATTTTTGTGCTACTTGTCCGGCCTAGCGGACTCTTTGGGGAGCGACTATCTGAAGAAGACCGAGCATGACCGCTACCTCAGAGAATCTTTCGATGTCTGAAACGCCTGGTATTGCCTGGCGTAAACAAATTCGATTCGCCATGATCGGAGCTCTTTCTTCAGTATTCGTGGCGATTGCAGGAATGCCTGTCGGTCTCGACAGAAGAAGTATTGTCTACCCGGTCTTAAGCATGGGTTATCTCTCTCTGCTTTGGATCCCCTTTGTGTTGGCGCGTCTGGCTGGAAGTGAGACCGTACTCGAAGGTATGACTGCAAGAGCAAGAGGGACGAAGGATCTACTTGCAGGAGGATTCGTTGGGTTGGGCAGCGCAGGCGGCCTTGCGCTCTTGATGGTTTTGATTCAAAATTTCGATCTTCGTGATCCTCTAATCAACTGGAGTCCACAACTTCTAAATCTTCTAGCGTTCAACCGTTCACTTGCTGTCGGCATCCTGTTATGGCTTGGACTTGGATCCACATTGGGACTCTTGGGCGGAGCGATGCATGTCCTGCCCAAAAAGCTTCGTTCTCATATCCGAAACGTTGTGCTGAGCGTCCTAGCTGTATCCGTTTTAGAAACGTTTCTGACTGACTTACTCCAGGGCTTTGGGCTCGAAGTCCTTACCGATTTCATCTACTACAAACGTGGGGGACTGGAAGTCGTTGGAGCGCTATTGGTCGCAGCTTTGTCGTTCCTTGCGCCTCTTCTCGTAGGAACGAAACTTACGGACGCGAAGCGAAAGGTGCTCAGCCTGCCAACTGACGAACGGCGACGAGTCAATCTGCTTATGCTTACAGTGAGCGCAGCCCTGCTGGTTGTCCTGCCTTTCTTTCTAGGCAAAATCGCAAACGAATTGTTAGCCAACGTAGGCCTCTTTGTCCTATTGGCCTTAGGCCTCAACATAGTTGTGGGCTTAGCGGGGATCCTTGACCTCGGATATGTCGCGTTCTTCGCTGTAGGTGGCTATACGACAGCAGTTCTGACCTCTCCGAACTCTCCCGGATTTTCGCCCGAACTGCCATGGCCCATAGCTCTGGTAGTTGTCGTTGTCCTTACCGGCATAGTCGGCTTGTTCATTGGCGCGCCTGTGATCCGGATGAGAGGCGATTATTTGGCCATCGTCACTCTTGGGTTCGGAGAAATTATTCGCTTGCTTTTCCTAAGCGACTGGTTATCTGGATGGTTCGGTGGTGCCCAAGGAATCACCAATATCCCAGGAGTCAATGTAGGTATAGCAACCGTTAAGGGCACTGACCCAAGATCGGTCTTTCTCCTGGTCTTAGTTTTCTGCGGGATTGCCGTATATGTCTCCTGGCGTCTCGAACACTCGAGGCTCGGGCGTGCTTGGATGGCAATCCGGGAAGATGAAGATGTTGCGGAAGCAATGGGGGTTAACACCACAAACACAAAATTGATGGCGTTCGTTGTAGGGGCGGTACTAGCAAGCTTTTCCGGGGCGATCTTTTCAGCGAAGGTTGGATCGATCTTTCCCACTAGCTTCCTGATGCTGGTCTCGATCATCATTTTGGTTGTCGTGATAGTCGGGGGAATTGGAAACATTGCTGGAGTGATAGTGGGAGCTCTAGTGCTTATTGGAGTGCTGGGCGGCCCTAAACAGCCGGGTTTGCTCCAAGAATTCAGTGAGTTCAAACTCTTGATATACGGAGCTTTGCTTATCTGGATGATGTTGAAACGCCCCGAGGGTCTGGTCCCTAATGTTCGGCGGACACGAGAACTCCACCAAGACGAGTTTCTGCAAGACGCGTGGCTCAAAGGCGAAATAGATACTGGTGACCAAGAGGGCGTCCAATGAGCATGCTTAGTATCAAAGATTTGAGCGTGACATTTGGCGGCCTCCACGCGTTAAAAAACCTGCAATTCGAAGTGGAAGAAGGAGAGATCGTTAGCGTCATTGGACCCAACGGTGCAGGTAAAACCACCTTCTTCAACATGATCAGCGGAATGGTCACACCTACTGCTGGCGACATCGTGTTTGAGGGTGAATCTCTCCTCGGATTAGATCCAAGCCAAGTCACAGGACGAGGTATAGCCAGAACCTTCCAAAATGTGAGGCTTTTCGCGAACATGACCATTCTGGAAAATGTGATGGTCGCGCAACACTGTCGGACAGACCAGAAAGTTTTTGGTGCTCTTTTCCAAACCAAAGCTTTCAAATTGGAAGAAGATGCGATTCGAGAGTATGGCGAAGAGGTTCTGTCGTTTTTTGGTTCGCGACTGGTTGGGTACCGACTTGATCAACCTGCGTCAGTATTGTCTTATGCCAACAGAAGGCGGTTAGAGATAGCCCGAGCTATGGCGACTCGACCGAGACTGTTGCTGCTAGATGAGCCGGTAGCTGGAATGAATCCCCGTGAATCCGCTGAGCTAACAGAATTGATAGGCCGCCTTCGTAGTGAGTGGGGATTCACGATTGTCATGATCGAACACGATATGAGCGTGGTACGTGACGTATCCGACCGCGTGGTCGTCTTAGATCACGGCGAAACCATTGCCCAAGGTCCATACAGCCACGTGTCTAATGACCCGAAAGTAATTGAGGCTTACTTAGGACGACCAGTGGGCTCTGACTCAACTAGCGAGGAGATACGGCCTTGAGCAACCCTGAGGTTCCCCTGCTTGAGCTTCGGAGCGTAAACACCCATTACGGAGCTGTTCACATCTTAAAAGATGTGGACTTAGCGATATATCCGGGCGAGCTTGTCTGCTTACTCGGAGGTAACGCAAGCGGGAAAAGCACAACTTTAAAAACTCTTCTGGGCATGGTTACTCCGACGACAGGAGAGGTGATTCTGGACGGTGAGGCGGTAACTCACCAATCAACGAGTTACCGGGTTGAACGCGGGGTCACGATGGTCCCTGAAAATCGACGACTGTTTAAGCGGTTGTCAGTCAAAGAAAATCTCGAACTAGGCGCTTATCTGCGAACTGATCGCGATGGAATTGCTAGTGACATGGAGCGCATTTTCGAGTTGTTTCCCCGCGTCAAAGAACGGATTAATCAGAAGTCAGGCACTTTGTCCGGTGGTGAACAACAGATGGTCGCTATGGGCCGTGCGTTAATGTCCAACCCTCGGGTTCTTTTGATGGATGAACCGTCGATGGGATTAGCGCCAGCCCTAGTCCAAGCCAACTTTGAGTTGATACAACAGATCCATGAGGAAGGCGTAGCGATCTTTATGGTCGAACAGAATGCCAACATGGCACTTTCCATTGCTGACCGCGGATGGGTTTTGCAAACAGGTCGGGTCGTGCTCGATGACTCTGCTGAAGCGCTGTTAGCTAATCCAGATTTGAGAGCTAGCTATCTGGGACAAGCGGGGCAGAGTTAAATAGCGTCGGCTCGCCTTGGAGTAAATGAAACAGGCAGGGTTTTAGCTGAGTTGAGGAAATTTGAGTGAGTTCTCTGAGCAGGCCCGGCTACCTCAACATCGGGAAGGCGTTGCAGCAAAGCGGTCAACATAACCTGCATTTGAAGTCTTCCTAGTCTCGCCCCGAGACAGAAGTGAGGGCCAACACCAAAAGCAACATGATTGTTGGGTGTCCTCGACAGATCAAAATTATCTGGCTTGTCAAAGACCTCTGTGTCTCGATTCGCTGCGGGATACCACAGAAGCAGTTTGTCCCCTGTTTTGATGGACGCTTCGCCTAGTACGACGTCTTTTGTCGCAGTTCTCCGAAAGTGGAGAACTGGGTTCGTGTAGCGCAACGTTTCTTCGATAAAGCCAGGTAAATGTCGCGGAACATCAGAGCAAAGGATCGCTCTTTGATCAGGAAATTTTGAAAGGACTTCCATAGCTCCAGTGAGTGAGGAACGAGTGGTCTCATTCCCAGCAACTAGCAACAAGAACCACAGAAGAATTAGACGCTCATCATCAAGTTTTTCACCCTCAATTTCGGTGGAAACAAAATAGGAGACCATGTCATCTCCGGGCTGCTTTCGTTTAGCTGCGATAACTTCACGCCCGTAGCTGAAGAGTTCGTCCTTTGCAGCTAGAAAATCCTTAACTGAGCCGCCGAAGTCAGGGTCATGATTTCCGATAATGCGGTTGGACCAATCAAAGAATAATTTCGTATCAGATGACCCGACGCCCATGATGTGAGCAAGTACCCGTAGGGGTAACTCGGCAGCAACTTCAGCGACAAAGTCGATTTCACCTTGTTCGCAGACCTTATCCAGGATGTCAGACGCGAAGCGAGCGATATTGCCTTCTAGGTTTCGAACCCATGCTGGGCCGAAAGGTTGCCGAATTGAATGACGTAGGAGGGTGTGTGCAGGCGGGTCCATACCCATCATGTTGAGCCGAGTTTCCTCTAGGACCGCCCCACTTAGATCAGCTCCGGTAAAGCCACCGAGCCATGATGAGAATGTATCTGGATCCTTCGAAACTATTTGAACGTCACGATGGCGCGTTATGCACCAAAATCCAGGTCCTTCTTTGCCACCCTGACGGCGTGGCCGCTCGGGATGAAACGCTACTGGAGCCTCATTTCGAAGAGTGGTGAAGGCATCATAAGGAGGCCCCTCGGCGAAGTTGGCAGGGTCGTGGAGGTCAATCTCTGTATAGTCCGGCGCCCAAGGCGAGCGAGACGGTAAGGGCGATGACATCTTGTCGCAACTCCAAACTGGTGACGCTTATTAAAGACTCTACGTCTGGATAGGTAGGACTGATTCAGCGACGCCTTCTAGTTCAGCGAACCAGTCATCAGGCTCACCAACGAGAATTGGAACGAACTTTGAGGCTCCCACCTCAACAAACCGTTCCAGTTGTTCTCTCAAACCATCATGGCCGACGGGAATTATTTTTTGAGGATCAACGCCGGGGGCACGTCGATCAAGGATTGTCTTATAGCTGGCTGGCAATTCGCCGTGACTGTAGGGAACGAGCACCCCGAAATGTTCTGGATCCATAAATCTTTCGTGCTCATCAGCTGCCTGGTTGACAACTTTCCAGCCTTCGGCCGCCATCTCTGGAGTGCAAAAAGATGGGAGCCACCCGTCGCCAAATCGACCACATCGACGGAGTTCCACATCGGCTGCTCCTCCGAGCCATATATCCATTGGTTGTTGAGTTGGTTTTGGCAAGAGCTCTACATCGTCGTAGTCATAGAAATCGCCGTGGTGGGTTACGGGTCCGTCTTCCCACATCCGCTTCAGTAAAGGGAGTGCCTCGTTGAACATTTTGGCGCGCTGTTTTCTTTGTACACCAAAAGCTGACTGTTCGTGAACATCAGCTACCCCTAAGCCAAACGCTGGAAGAAGTCGACCATTCGACAGCCTGTCTAAACTAGCTAGCTCTTTTGCAAGAACGGCTATGTTGCGGCCGGGTAACACCATGACAGAAAAACCAAATTTCATTCTTTTGGTTCTCCCCGCCGCATAGGCCAATCCGACCAATGGGTCAGGGCACTCACCCCCGAGGCGTTCACTGAGCCACAGCGAATCGAAGCCAAGATTTTCAAGAGAGTCGACAAATGGATCGAAGGTTGATCGATCGTTAGTAAAACTTCGAGTTCCTAGGCCAAAGCCGACGCGTATCTTCATACCAAGACCCTAGGACAGCCAGCGGTGTTGCGCCTTATGTACGGACCGCAATGTTTGCCTAATGTCTTTACCTATGAGTGAACTTCCTAATATCGAAAATCTGTACCGTCTAGATGGCAAGGTGTGCGTCGTGACTGGAGCCTCTAGTGGTTTTGGTGATCGATTTGCGAGAGTGATGTCCGCAGCCGGAGCGAAGGTTGTCGTGGCCGCGCGGCGGCAAGAGCGCCTTGAGGAGCTAGTCGCTGATCTTCCTGACGCGCTCGCAATTCAATGTGATGTAAGTAGTGATGAACAATGCAAAAAATTAATTGACGAAAGTATTTCTCACTATGGTCGGATAGATGTTTTGGTAAATAACGCGGGGACTACTGACGCCGTGCACCCTGCTGAAGAAGCCAACATCGATCTATTCCGAAAAGTAGTGGATGTAAATCTAAACTCGTGTTTTTTACTGTCTGCTCTTGCTGCTCAAGATATGTTGACCCGGCAAGAAGGAAGCATCATCAATGTTGCCTCTGTGCATGGGCTCGTTGCCTCGGCTCCCAACCTTCAACCAGCGTATGTAGCGAGTAAAGCTGGACTGGTGAATCTGACCCGAGAACTGGCTGTTCAATGGGCCAAGAGAGGCATCCGGGTTAACGTGCTTTGCCCCGGATACTTTGAAACTGAATTAACTCAGGTGATGTTCGACGACGAGAGATCAAGTTCTTGGATTGCCCGAAATGCTTCGATGGGAAGAGGTGGAACTCCAGAAGAGCTTGATGGAGCTTTACTTTTTTTAGCTAGCTCAGCAAGCAGTTATGTCACAGGTGTACCGCTCCCTGTCGATGGAGGATGGATAGCCCGCTGAGGGTTCTGGCTCAGCCGGGCGCGTACCCGTACTCTCGGGTGATGTAATGAATGCTCGCCGGACTCTCTTCTTCGTAGCAGTGCCTTCAACTCTTCTTGTGCTTCTGTTGTGCAGCTGGACGCTTTTAGGGCAGCAGCCCTTATCGACTAGTGCTCGTTGGCTGTTAGGTATCGCAGCGGTTTGCGTCTCAGGTTTGTTGCTGTGCAGTTCTATTGGCACGCTTTGGATTGGAGGGCGCCAAGAGGCTGAATTGGCGTTGGCAGCTAGAAAGGATCCGCTCACTGGTTTGGGCAACCGTTTCCAAGCGCAATCACGTTTAGAGGCTGCTTTAGAGCGATCACGCACCAGCGGACGGGCAGTCGGCGTCGTCTTCTGCGACCTTAATGATTTCAAGGTGGTTAATGATGTCTACGGTCACACCGTCGGCGATCGTTTGCTGTCAGCAGTTGGAGCACGATTCGCGGATTCGGTGAGGCCCACCGACACTGTCGCCCGATATGGAGGTGACGAATTCGTCGTAGTATGCCCGGAATTGCGAAACGGGGATGATGTCCAACTGGCTTCAGAGCGTCTTGAAATAGCGATGGAACGGCCGTTTGTTATTGGTGGCCATTCTTTAACTACGAAAGCCAGTATTGGATTCACAGTTGGTTACGGGATACGAAACCATGCCGAAGAACTATTGTCCCGAGCAGATGCCGAAATGTATCGAATGAAGACCCAGCTTTAAGCTAAAGCAGGAGTCCCTTCGAATTTCCCTGGATCTTGAGAAGTGGGGAGAAGAGGTTTGGATCGCCAAGCCATAGCTTCCTCAACACCATCAATGACTTCGCGCCATTCACTGGGTTCCCAACCCTCGGCGTAGCCGACGAGTGAGCCGTCTTGACCTATATGAACTAAAGCAGGGAGGCGCTCAAGGCTCAGAGAACCAACAAATTCTCTATTTTCGTCGGTTAAGACCAACCAACGGTCAGCGTACTTACCCAAGTATTGGCGAGCCCCCTCGCTGTTTCCTGTTACTAAGAAGGCGCATCTGACGTCAGCCTCTTCGTAATGGCTGAAGATACGGTCTGCTGTTGGGATGATCCAACCGCTTTCGTAGGTATAAGGGTCTATTACGACAGTCAAGAGGTTGAACGTTGTCAGCCATTGAGACAGCGTCTGCTCAGCTCCATCGATAGTTGCAACTGACAGTTGTGTCGAAGGATCGGTAGCCACGAATTCCAACTTAGCGCCCCAGTTCGTGATGGCCTACGCAAGAACAAACTGAAGTAGAGATTTATTCTGAGCCGTTCGATGTGGCAGTCTGCTCTGGTGCACCCGATTGAAAGACTTCGATATGTAGCTCGTGCGGGAGGATTCGACCAAATCGACCTCGCACGGGAAGCAGCTGACGCCTTGGCTTCGCTATGGGGCGAACCCGCGGAATTGGTTAATGCTTGCAGGCGAATACTGCATCATCACCCGCTTGCAGGATCTTTATGGGTAATGGCAACCCGAGTGTTGATCGCTGCTGAGCCGCGAAGAGCTGCCCTCGAATTCCTTGATGAGCTCAATGCTGACTCAACTTCCGGTAACGTCACCGACGCTCTCCCCTTGGACGCAACCGTCGCTGTCATCGGATGGCCTGACCTGGCCTTAGAAAAAGTTCATAACCGTAGTGACGTGACCATTCGAGTCCTCGATGCTTACGGAGAGGGTGCTGGGCTAGCAAGATCTCTTTTACAAAAGGGTGTCGAAGTTGAAGAAGTGCCCTTTACGGGATTAGGGCAAGCTTGTAGCCGTTCGGATGTTGTCCTTCTCGAAGCCACGGCTGCTGGTCCTGATTCTTTCATTGCTCCAGCCGGTTCCTACGCTGCTGCTGTCTGTGGAACCCAATCTGGAAAACAGGTTTGGGTCGTCGTTGGGCACGGCCGGGCGCTTCCTGAACGAATTTTTGACGTTATCGAAAATCAGTTGATCGCGGAAAACACTATGGAAGCGGATGATGAAGTTGTGCCCATGAGCGTGGTAACTCATGTGGTCGGCCCAAAGGGACTCAGTGGATCTGAGGACAGGTCTAGAGAGGATTGTGTGGTCGCCGCAGAGCTACTTCGACCGGTTTTGTAAGCTCAACGCAGTATTTTAGAAAAGTTTATTGCTGCTCGGCTAAAAGACGACGTGCGATGAGCTTGAGGCAGAGCGTTTCATCAGCGCCTTCGAAAATTGAAAGCACTCTCGCATCCACGAAAAGACGACTAACGGTGTACTCCTCGGCAAATCCGAAGCCCCCATGGATCTGTAGGGCTTCTCGAGTGACCCATTCGGCTGCTTTACAGACATAAGCCTTGACCATTGATGCTTCTAAACTGCCTTCGCCTTTGGCCATCATCTGTGCAACTGAGTAACTGTATTGACGCGACCCTTGGATGATCGCGGCCATCCGACCCAGTTTGGTTTTGGTGAGCTGATAATCGGCCACAGGACTTCCGAACACGACTCTGTCAGTTGCATAGGCAAGAGCCTCTTCGTAGGCCGCCTGCATGACTCCGACAGCTCGTGCTGCAGTTTGAAGACGGCCGTTTTCAAAGCCCGCCATTTGCATGTAGAAACCTTTACCTAGACCTTCTTCGCCGCCAATCAAGTTTTCTGCTGGAACAAACCAGTTGTCGAAAGCTATTTCGAAGCTGTGCATGCCTCGGTAACCCAACGTAGGGATGGCCCGGCCTTCCATAGTCCCGCCATCGGACTGGGAAAATTCGAAACTGTGGCCTTCTGCCTGTGGTTTCGGCACTATGAACAGACTCAGGCCGCGATGAGTTTTCGAACGGTCTGGGTCGGTTCTAGCAAGAAGCATTAAGACGTTTGCTCTTCCGGCGAATGTGCACCAGGTTTTCACACCGTTGATCACCCAGCCGTTGTCGACAGCCGTAGCGGTGACTTTGAGGTTTGCTACGTCTGATCCGTAGTCGGGTTCGGTTACCGCAACAGCCACCATGGTTTCGCCCGTAGCTATCTTCGGAAACCATTCTTGTTTTTGTTCTTCTGTGCCCCCTCTTTCGAGCGCTCGAGTGAGGATCTCGGGTCGAGTGATGAGCGAACCTCCAGCCCCCAAGGAGGCTCTCGAAAGCTCCTCGGTAGCAATAACCATTCCCATGTAGTCGCTCTCGCTGCCAGTAGCAAAGCCACCATATTCTTCGGGCACGGAAAGGCCGAAACATCCGAGTTCCGCTAACCCTTCAATAATCTCCTCTGGAATGTCTGTGTCCTGTCGGTGGATGTGTTCGGCCCGAGGGGCGACCTTGTCTTCGGCGAAGCGACGAAACGTATCTGACACCATCGTGAAGTCGTCATCTAAATGAAGTGGAGCATCAATAGTCGCAAGCTCGGCAACAAATTCTGGTGCCCGGAATTGGCTAATAAAGTCTCGTGCTGCGTCAATTTCTCCCTCTTGAACGCCCCATGCGGCCTCACGCCCGAAGAGTTTGGAATGAAGGTCAGTGAGAGCATCGGCGATAAACACACATGCGATCTTGCTTTCGCTTTCTCCTTTAGCTCCGTAGTCCAACAGGGAACGACTTATTTCAATAGCGGATGCTGAATGTGCAAGGTCGTATAGGAAACTTTGATGCTCATCAACATCTTCTAGAGATGCAGCGTGAGCGGTCGCTCTATCAATGATTGAGATGCCAATAGCCAAGGCATCTGCTGCTGCTTGTAGGTCAGGTGCGGTCATGAGTATCCACCACTTCATCCAGTCGAGACAATGAGTCAGGCTATGAGCAGAACCTTCAAATACACAAGGTTTTTCAAAACTGAAAATAACTCTAGAGGGAACTATTGCACTCTGAGGCCGGAGATTCCTACGATGACACGATGTTGTACGACTACCACCCCTAACGGAGAGATTTGTGAACACTCACGACCGCCCATTTGGTCGCTACTTCGAAGAGTTTGAAATTGGTGATGTTTATAGGCATTGGCCGGGTAAGACGATTACCGAAGCAGATGATCACCTGTTTTGCATGATCACTATGAATCATCACCCGCTTCATACCAATGAATGGTTTGCACAAAACGAAACTGTTCACGGAAAGAACGTTGTTGTTGGAAACCTTGTTTATTCATTAGTTCTCGGAATGAGTGTTCCAGATGTAAGTGGAGCGGCGATAGCAAACCTCGAGGTCGAAAGTCTTACTCACCAGCGCCCAACCTTTCATGGAGACACCATCTATGCCGCCACAAAAGTTTTAGAAACAAGCGAATCCAAAAGCCGTTCCGATAGAGGGATCGTCACTGTTGAAACTCGAGCTATCAACCAACGCGAAGAAGAAGTTTGTTACTTCCGGCGCAAGGTGATGGTATGGAAGCGTGATGCTGCCCCTGCCCGGAACTTCCCCTATGGCGAAGATATCTGGCAAAACTGAAAACGATGTCGAACTTGACAGACAGGCCTTGAACCAAGGTCTTTGTCAATGGGCGTCTGCGACGCTGCGAGATTTACCCTGGCGTTCAACAAGAGACCCGTGGCCAGTCTTGGTGTCCGAAGTGATGCTGCAGCAAACACAAGTGAGTCGAGTTACGCCTAAATACATAGAGTTTCTAGAGCGATGGCCGTCGCCAGAGGCTTTAACTCAGTCCAGCGTCTCGGAGCTCCTCAAGTTGTGGCAGGGGCTTGGCTATCCGCGTAGAGCACGAAACCTCTACGACGCTGCTCATCAGATTGTTCAGGCCCACGACGGTAAGGTCCCAAGTGCTTTGGAAGATCTGCTGCTCCTTCCCGGCGTCGGCCCCTATACGGCCCGAGCCGTTTTGGTTTTCGCATTCGAGCTTCCGGTTGGTGTGTTGGATACCAACGTTGGGCGTCTGCTTGCCCGTTGGACGGGGCGCCCATTAGGTCCAAAGGAAGCTCAGCGGATAGCTGACGAGTTGGTCGACCCCGACAGACCGTGGCTATGGAATCAGGGATTATTTGATTTAGCTGCCCTGCGGTGCGCGAAACGAAATCCCGAGTGCAATAGGTGTCCGGTAAAAGAATGGTGTTCGTGGGGAGGTGTTGGTGATGACCCCGCCGTTGGTAGTGCTGCCGTTTCAACAGCGCAGACCCGTTTTGAGGGCAGTGACCGGCAAGCTCGGGGACGCATGCTAAAGGCTTTGACTGGTGGACCAGTCCCCACTGCTCAAGCAGCAACAATCATGGAATTACAAGATGACCCAGTCAGAGCTTCTCGTCTCGTCGGTGACCTTCAAAATGAAAGCCTTGTCACTGTGCAAGATGAGGCACTATTGCTTGGTGATTTGCTCTAATAACTCATCTATTGCCTTATCGGCAATAGTGACCATTTCATCATCAGTTCTGTCCTGGATCGGGTGCTCAACCCAAACCGCGGCAGCATCGAACCCCAGTGCTTTGGCTTGAACCTCTGCGCCGTCGATGAATTGAGTCGTCGCCACGAAGACGCCAGGAAGCCCTCGTCGTTCTAGATCAGTGATGTCATGCACACTGCATGACGTGCAGCTACCTCAATCAGCTAACGCTTCTATCACTACGTCGCATTTGGTTGCTATCTCATGACGTAAGTCAACCGGAGCGGGTTTGGTGAAAGTAGGTTTGCGAAATCGCTCAACCCGTAAACCTCGTTCAACAAGTCGTTCTTCTATCCGGTCGAGGAAACGGTCACCCCTCGGTTTACTGATATCCAGCAAACCTACGGTAAGGCCATCAAGAGTTTCTGGTCGGGCTGCACGAGGAATATCGGCAGGAGTTGCCTCATTCGTCGGATCTAGAACTTTGGTCATAGCTTCTCCCTTACTACGGAGTGATTTCGACACAAACGGGGTCGGACCCCATTTCGCCGTTCACCCACCCTCCAATGATCGCCGAAAATAGCCCAGCCGCGCCACCACAGTGGACAATATGTAGCCCGTTTTCCCGGAATTTAGGCAAATCCGAGTCCTTCATACCCTCAGGAATACCCTCGGGAATGTTGCCAGCGCCGCGAACCAGTTCATGTCCGGGCCTGACCGTCAGCTCGTTTATACGTGCGGCCAATTGTTCTCGCGACCATCCAGACTCTCTAAAAACTCTTGAATGGTCAGGAGCTACTGCGAGAATTGCATCAAAGCCCAAAACAAGTTTGGGGTGTTGTATCGAGATCAGATTCGCTGCGTAGGTTCGAGCCAGTGAATCCGGATCACGTGACAGCTGATCAACGAGATTCCTCGGCGCTTCACCGGGGAACGCCAGAACTGTGTTGGTGCCCGCTGGAAAGCCGTACATCGTCGAGATTGGGGGCCAAGGCGAGTCGTTTTCTCGTTCGGCGAAACAAAATCCAACCTTTCCGGGAGATCCGAACGCGGCTCTGTCCACCTCTCCTGGCCTTCCGCCGCCGACATTTCGAATAACAAGCTGTACCGCACGTCCAATAGTGCTATTTGCGCGGTTGCCTTGACCGAGAACATTGTTTCCGGAGTTCATACCTATTTGTTCAGCTATGGGTCCATTAACAATTAACACCGGAGCATGAGGCATAGTTGTAGCCAACAGACCATGCATGTTGAAAGTCTGGGTGCAGACCGCCTCCACACCCGCGAGAACTACTGGAAGATATTCAGGCCTGCACCCAGCCATCACAGCGTTGATAGCAACTTTTTCGACAGTGCAGGGCGCTAAATCCGGAGGGATAGAAGCCACAACCTCTTCTGGTGACCGCGTAGTTCCTTTCAGCATCGCCGCTACGCGCGCTTCGCTTGGTGGAACTACCGGAAGCCCATCTGTCCAACCGCGGTCGAAAAGGGCTTCATGAGTATCTTCAAGAGCAGCAAATTCGACGCGTCGGGCTGTGATGCTTGAACTGCCAAACCGAAGTTCCAAGTCTGGGCTAATTGAAGGGTCAACTGAAAGTGAGCCGCATCCGGGTCGTTGATCCGGTAAGTCATGCCCTAATCCAGGAATTTTGGTGAGTGATTCCCAGTTAGATCGAGACCAGCCAACAGTTCTAGATACCTCTTTGCCCTCTTCAACTGCAAGGAGAGTGGGAACCGTTTCAATGTTGTGATGCCAAGAAAATGCTAATTCTTCGTCAAACTGACGGTCGTCGATTCCAGCAGGAAAGTCAGGGTCATCTTGGGTAAAGACCGTTAGTTGAGTCTCTTTTTCTAACCCGATAAGAAGTGGAATTATGAGCTCACAGGTCGGGCAGTCCTTCTTTACAACGGCGACAAGCCCTTCAGGAAGGGTGGGTAACTCATTAAGACTCATATGTCGACGATAACCGGTTCTTGATAACTGTTCTAAACAGTTCGGAGCGACGGGGGACTACGCTTCAAACAACAATGAACGAGGAGTCGTAGTGACTGATATTGATCCGGGGCTATTTAGAAATGTTTTGGGGCATTTCCCCACTGGAGTTACCGCAGTCACGGCGGTTAATGAAGGCAAGCCAGTTGGGATGGCTATCGGTTCTTTCACCTCGGTGTCGCTTGAGCCCCCCTTGGTAGCTTTTCTACCAGGCAAAGAATCTGGATCTTGGAAAGAAATTCGCGAAGCCGGGTCATTCTGTGTGAATGTCATGGGCCAAGATCAGATGGAAGTATGTGGCGTCATGGCTAGTCGAGCTGAAGATAAGTTCGAAAATGTCGATTGGTCACCCGCTCCCTCTGGTTCACCCATCATTACTGGTTCAGTCGCCTATATCGACTGTGATATTGAAGCCGTTCATGATGGCGGCGACCATGACATTGTTATAGGCCGGGTCCTAGGTCTCGAAGTTCTGGATAGTAAATCCCCACTTGTTTTCTTCCAAGGAAACTACGGAACCTTTAGCTGACATAGAACAGTGGCAGTTGCGGCGCGTTTGATATTGGGAATTGTTTTTCTTAGCTCTGGCGCTTTGAAGATACGCGACCCTTCATGGCTGCCTACAGCACGAAAATTTGGTGCACCTAGGTTGGTTGCTGTTGCCCTAGCGCCAGTTGAGATTCTCCTGGGTGCGATGCTGCTTGTTGGTGCCGCGTCACCATGGTCATCTATAGCGGCGGAAATCATTTTGGCGATCTTTACGGTGGCTATGTTGCGGGTGATGCGCAGACCCGTCGAACACAGACCTGTATGTGCTTGCTTCGGCCGATGGACAGCCCGCCCTGTAGGCAGCAGTTCGGTTGTTAGAAACTTGATTCTGCTAATCCTGGCCGCTATCTCAACTGGGGTGTAATGGAGTAGCTAAGTCCAACATGTCAAGAATGAATGATGAGATAAACGCTTCCTCGCGCCAGGCATCGTAACGACCAGATGGGCCACCGTGACCAGAGTCAATTTCGGTGCGAAATAAGATTGGTTGAGTGCTGGTAGTTTCAGCTCGCAGTTTCGCGACCCATTTCGCCGGCTCCCAGTATTGAACTCTCGGGTCGTTGAGCCCGGCTGTGACGAGGAGGGCCGGATGATTAGTTGGTTCGATATTCTCGTAAGGCCCATATGCGGCGATCATCTCGAACGTCGAAGGGTCGTTTGGATTGCCCCATTCCTCGTATTCGGTGACGGTAAGTGGAATGGTCGGATCAAGCATCGTATTCACAATGTCCACGAAGGGAACTTCAGCCACAACTCCAGCGAACGCGTCCGGTCGCTGGTTGACCATGACCCCCATTAGTAAACCTCCTGCGCTCCCTCCGCGAGCCACAATGTGGCCAGGGTCAGCCCACCCTTCGGTGACGAGGTGATCGCGACAACTCCCGAAATCCGTAAACGTGTTTTGCTTGTTTTGGAGTCGTCCCTGTTCATACCAACTACGTCCGAGTTCGCCACCGCCACGAATGTGAGCTATCGCAAAAACGACGCCACGATCTAATAGTGAGAGGCGGGCAGAAGAAAAGGAAGCAGGTATTCCAATTTCGTAAGCCCCGTAGCCGTATAAGACTGTTGGTGCCGGCCATGACACAGCACTCGGTCGCCAGACGAGGCTAATTGGCACCTTTGTTCCGTCCGGAGACAATGCCCACGATCGCTGACTGCGGTACATAGAGAGGTCGACATTTCCAAGAACAGCCTGCTGTTTAATTAGAACTTGTTCCCTGCTGTCGATATCAATTTCATAAGTAGATGGAGGAGTCACCATCGAGGTGTACCCGTACCTGAACGTGCGGGTTGAATATTCAGCGTTGGCTCCTGGAGCTGCTTCAAAAACTGGCTCCGCCATCTCTATCTCAAAATCAGAACCCGTGTAATGGTCAAGGACGCGCATGATCGGAATACCTTCCCTACGTTCTGTGACGACAGTGAAGGTTTCGAAGGTATCTATGTCTTCAATTCTCACACCCTCCCGGTGCGGGATTAACTCTTCCCAGTTCTCATACCCCCAATCATGAACCGGTGCCTCCATTACTCGGAAGTCGACAGCGTCGTCGTTGGTCAGGATCAGCAACCGTTGTCCTTGATGGTTAATTCTGTATTCGTGCCCCTCGCGCCGAGCCTCCACTAGGGAAAGATCACTTTTGGGACGATCGGCATCGAGTAACCAATACTCGGAAGACATTTTTGATTCACTTCCGATAACGATGAATTGTTCGCTTCGTGTGGCCCCTATACCCACCCAAAACCGTTCGTCGTCTTCAGTGAAAACCGTCACATCAAGTTTCGGGTCATCGCCCACTTGATGTCGGATGACTCTGTCAGGCCGACGAGCCTCGTCCGTCGATACCATGAACAAAGTTTGAGAGTCATTTGCCCAGACCAAGCCATATGAAAGACCGCTGACACCCGCGTCAAGCACCTCACGAGTTTCGAGGTCTACTACCGTAAGTTCGTATTCTTCGTTGCCTTGATCATCAACCGTGTAGGCAAGCAGACGGTGGTCAGGGCTCACGCAGAGATCACCTAGGGCGAAATAATCTGAACCTTCAGCTAAATCATTTTCGTCCAATAACACCTCTTCGGATGTTGGATCTCCCCGAAGCTGGCGGACGTGCATTGGGTATTGAAGTCCCTCGCCTGTGCGGACTCCGTATTCCCAAACCCCTTTGGGTACAGGAACTGATTGATCGTCCTCTTGGATCCTCGACTTAATTTCGATGAAGATATGTTCCCGTAAGTCTTTCAGGTGCTTGGTTGACTGCTCCGTCCATTCATTTTCAGCGCGTAAATACTCAAGTACAGCTGGATCATCTCGGTGTCGTAACCAGAACCAAGGGTCCTCTGTTGAATAACCGTGCACCGACCGCGTGTGGGCTTGGCGGGGAGCGATTGGTGGTGACTGGTTTACGGGGTCCATTAAGTGGACGCTAGCCCCCATTGGCCCCAGAACTAAAGGTGAACTGCCTGCTGGCGCGATAGTTTGCAGGTTGCTGACCGATTAACTGTTTGAGGTTTCGACATGCCTATTTATGCGTTAGGTAACCATCAACCCGAGATTCACCCTGATGCTTGGGTCATGCCCGAAGCAGTTCTGATTGGTCGCGTAAAGGTTGGAGCTCGCGCGACAATCTGGTCGGGGGCGGTCCTTCGCGCTGATGACAATGACATCGTGATTGGCGAAGAGACCTCTGTGCAAGACAACGCTGTGCTACACGTAACTGAAGAACTGCCCACTATCGTCGGGCGCGGTTGCACAATTGGTCACTTGGCGCACTTAGAAGGTTGCACAGTTGAAGATGAAGCGCTTGTAGGCACTGGATCGATAGTGCTTCACGAAGCGGTAATTGGCGCTAGGGCGTTAGTAGGAGCAGGAGCGGTTGTCCCAGGAAGGATGCATGTGCCTCCAGGTTCGATGGCTCTGGGCACCCCGGCCAAAATCAGAGAAGGGGTTGATACAGACCCACTCATATTGCCTGGGGTGGAGACTTATATAAGTCGTGGCAAAACCTTTAGAGAACAGATGCGACGTATCGACTGAGCGGCGACAATAAATGACATAGGGTCAACTCATGAGAAAAGCGAAAATTGATCTTGGCAAAGTTGGTCTGTGGACTGGAGTTCTGGACAGCATGCCGTCTTCGGCGGCCAATGAACTTTGCGCAGAAGCGAGCGAACTCGGTTTCAAAACAATCTGGATTCCAGAGGCGGTCGGCCGGGATCCATTTGTTGGAGCAATGCGGATCCTTGAGAATACTTCTGACCTCGTAATTGCCACCGGGATCGCCAATATCTATGCCCGAGATGCAATGACCATGGCAAACGGACAGCGGAGCATCGAAGAGGCACACCCCGGTAGGTTCCTGTTAGGCCTAGGGGTAAGTCATCTGCATTTAGTTGAGTGGGTCAGAAAACATGACTATTCAAAGCCTTTGACGTATATGCGTGAATACCTCAAAGCCATGCATAAAGCCCGGTTTATGGCGGTTGGGCCATCCGAGTTGCCCGAACTTGTCTTGGCGGCGCTCGGTCCAAAGATGCTTGAACTAGCTGCATCTGAAACCGCCGGGGCTCACCCATATTTTGTGCCGCCTGAACACACACAGATGGCTCGCGAGGTCATGGGCTCTGACGCTTTGCTGTACCCAGAGCAGATGGTTGTTTTGGAAGATGACCCAGGGGTAGCTCGATCAGTAGCTCGACAACACATGAAAACCTATGCTGCTTTGCCGAACTACGCGAATAACCTCATTCGACTGGGCTACGACGCTGGAGATATCGAAAGCCTGGCCGACAATGTGGTTGATGCAGTAGTTGCATGGGGCTCTCTCGATCAAATCCGTAACCGAGTAAACGAACATTTCGATGCTGGGGCAGACCATGTTTGTGTTCAAGTGTTAACGGAGGAGCCACATCAGGTACCTGACGGATGGCGCAAATTGGCGCCCGCTCTGATTGGTTGACCTCTTGGCTTCCGTTCGTACCGAAATCACGGAACTCGCAACAGGATTGGGAATGTTGGGGTTCGACAGTCCCGCCGAAGCAGTCAGCCAACTGCCGTCACAATTTATTGATGTAAGTGACCAGGTATGGGATCAATTCACGCAAGCGGTCGACGAGTCTCTGCACCGGGTTGATTTCGCCGGTGCGTACCGGAATGGACAAGTGTTCTTGCAAGCAGACCACGGGTTACGAGGACGGCCACCGCGTCTCATCGAATGGAAAGGCAGCCACCGCAGTCCAGGGCACGACCAGTTGCCAATAGATCTGCGGGTAGACCACGTCTATCTGATCTCTTGTAAGTACTCATCAAAGATTTTGCTCAATGCAGCGCCCGCTAACTTGTTCGCAGCGAACCGAGATGTGGGGGATTGGTATGACCACGCTGCCCCAGACGAACATCAAGCTTTGTATGCGGCAGTGCGAGAAGAAGTTGAGAGCAACATCGATCTTCCGCCGTTTGTGGGCGATCTCGCGAAACACCATCGGATGGAGTTGAAAACGGCATTAGCTGACCGACAATGGAGCCCTAGATGCGCAGCGGCCTACCGAGATCTAGCTTTTGAAGTAGGCCGAGTTACGGCAAGCCAATGGCGTAAGTCTGTAGCCACAAAACGTCAGCGAGAATCTCTTTTGTGGCGCTTATTACGTATAGGGCCTGCACCCTACTACGTCCTTGGCTCTGCTAAAGACCGGTCATTGCGCTTGTTAGTGACCACTCCGTGGGATTGGCGACGTCGCTTCGAATTTCGTGATCTCGAAATGTGGGGTGAGCAAGCAGGTCAACCCAAAATCGGATGGAGAGCAACCGTACGAGATCATGAAGCTTCAGAGGAAACCTATGTAGATGGGCATGTGGAAGTCCGCTGGAGTCATGGCCGTTTCGCACAAGCGCCGGAAGCCAAAGTTTATTTAGACACCCCGCATACGAAAGTGCCGGGATACTTGCAAATTGATGATGCTGAAGAATGGACAGGTCAAATAAGTGGGTCCGAAATTCAATTACCACTATCCTGATAGGAGTAAATATTCTCTCAGGAGTTTGAGTGACCGATACTGAGCCCAACGTTTCTATAGATGTAGGCAAATACCAGCTTGGCTGGAGCGATGAAGAGGACTACGTATACAAGCCCCAAAAAGGTTTGAACGAAGACATAATTCGCGAAATGTCTTTCCTCAAAAAAGAACCGGAGTGGATGCTCGACTTCCGCCTGCGGTCATACGAGATCTTCAAAAGAAAGCCGATGCCCAACTGGGGTGGGGACACCTCACAGATTTATTTTGACGATATTTATTACTACATCAAGCCGACTGAAGGTCAGGTAGATGCTTGGGAAGAACTTCCGGATTCAGTAAAAGATACCTACGAAAAATTAGGGATACCTGAAGCGGAACGAAAGTACCTTGCCGGTGTTACTGCGCAGTATGAGTCGGAGGTGGTTTACCACCGAAACCGAGAAGATCTAGAAGAGCAGGGTGTGATCTTCTCCGATATGGATTCGGCGGTAAAAGAACACCCTGAAATAATCCAAAAGTATTTCGGCACCATTATCCCTCCTGGTGACAACAAATTCTCGGCGCTGAACTCAGCTGTCTGGTCTGGCGGATCGTTTATCTATGTCCCGCCTGGCGTCGAGGTAGAGATGCCGTTACAGGCTTATTTCCGGATTAACGCGGAGAATATGGGCCAATTTGAACGCACCTTGATCATCGCTGATGAAGGCGCGACAGTGCACTACATCGAAGGATGCTCTGCGCCTGTATACAGTTCAGATTCTCTTCACTCAGCCGTCGTTGAATTGGTCGCATTGCCTGGTGGTCGGATCACTTATACAACGATTCAGAATTGGTCCAGCAACGTATTCAATCTCGTTACTAAGCGGGCGGCGGCATATGACGAAGCTCATGTGGAATGGATTGATGGAAACATAGGTTCACGGCTGACTATGAAATACCCAGCGGTGTATCTCATGGGACCAAAGGCCTCTGGCGAGGTTCTATCTGTTGCCTATGCAGGTGAAGGTCAGCACCAAGATGCTGGAGCGAAGATGGTCCACGCAGCTCCCGAGACCTCATCAAAAATTGTGTCCAAATCGATTTCTAAAGACGGTGGACGCACTACCTACCGCGGCTTGGTAAGAGTGGAAGAGGGCATGAATGATTGCCGCTCTCATGTTCAATGTGATGCACTTTTGCTGGATGAAATAAGCCGATCTGACACATATCCATACCAAGAAATTGGATCTCGGGACGCTGAAATTGGCCATGAGGCTACGGTTTCGAAAGTTGCCGACGACCAGCTTTTCTATCTTATGAGTCGAGGGCTGTCGGAAGAACAGGCGATGGGGATGGTTGTCAACGGCTTTATCGAGCCGGTCACTAAGACGTTACCTATGGAATATGCGGTTGAATGGAGTCGACTTATAGAACTCCAGATGGAAGGATCCATCGGGTAGACCTTTGACCGGGTTGTGAGTCCGTAAAGGAAAGGCCGTAGCCGGAGTAGTGATCGCTGCTTCTCTTGGGTACGGTCACCATGAAATCTTTAATGGAGGTTTTTAGGTGCGTACACCGAAAGACTTTTTTTCACCACTAGCTCTTGGGGCACCAGACCCCCTTAGAGAGATTCCATTCCGCCCTTCGCGGATGATCCATTTCTTCGACCCCTCTAACGAAAAAATGAGATCGAAAGTTCCGGCAATAGCACCCACTGTCGATGTGCTGCTTGGAAATCTCGAAGATGCAGTTGCAGCAGATAACAAAGAAGCGGCGAGAGCGGGCTTGGTAGAAGTCGGCCAAACCTGGGAGAGCGGAGAAACTCAGTTATGGACCAGGGTCAATAGTCTTGACTCCCCATGGTTTTTGGATGACCTAATGACGTTAGTAACTGAAATTGGGGACAAGCTTGACGTGGTTATGATTCCCAAAGTCGAGGGAAGCGAAGATATCCATTTCGTAGACCAGTTACTCGCCCAGCTAGAAGCGCGAGCCGGTCTGAACCGACCGATTTTGGTGCATGCAATCTTGGAAACAGCTCAAGGGGTTGCGAATGTAGAAGATATTTGTGGTGCTAGTCCGCGTATGCAGGGTCTTTCCTTAGGGCCAGCTGACCTAGCGGCTGACCGTCGGATGAAAACCACCAGAGTTGGGGGAGGGCACCCCGGCTACCTGGTTCGACAGGACCCAGAAGAAGGTCGAGATGATGATTCTCGAATTTCTTACCAACAAGATCTTTGGCACTACACGCTCGCCCGAATGGTCGATGCTTGTGGCGCTCATGGGATTCTTCCCTATTACGGACCATTCGGAGATATCGCAGACACAATCGCGTGTGAAGATCAGTTCCGAAACGCCTACCTACTCGGATGCGTGGGCGCCTGGAGTTTGCATCCCGTACAGATAGACATTGCTAAGAAAGTATTTAGTCCTGAACCATCTGAAGTTGCTTGGGCAATACGAGTAATCGAAGAAATGGGAGATGGAACTGGGGCGGTAATGCTTGATGGAAAAATGCAAGATGATGCCACAGTCAAGCAATGCCATGTGGTGGTTAACCTTGCCCGGGAGTTGGCTGCTAAAGACCCAGATTTAGCCGAAAGATACGGGTTCTGATCCGTCAGAATCAACCCATAATTGCAGGAGATGCAGACATGTCGAGTTATCGGCCCAGACGTTCCGTACTTTATATGCCCGCTGCTAATGAACGAGCATTGGAGAAAGCCAAAGACATTCAAGCTGACGCTTTGATTTTCGATCTTGAGGACGCCGTAGCCCCAGATAGTAAGGAGATAGCTCGTCAACAAGCGTGCGCAGCAGCAGCTTCTTCCGATTATGGAAACCGTGAACTGACCATTCGTTGTAATGGCTTAGATACCCCCTGGGGTAGAGAAGACGTCTTAGCTGCTGCCGCTGCGGCTCCATCGGCTGTCGTGATCCCAAAGGTTGATGGTTCCGATTATTTGGATGAAATTTCAGAGTTACTGAATCAGGGCGGAGCTCCGTCTTCGACTCAAATATGGGCGATGGTGGAGACACCAGTCGGAATACTCAACGTTGATCAAATTGCTCGACACGAACGGATGTCGGTCATGGTTCTAGGAACCAACGACATGGCTAAGGAACTTCGGGCGACAATCACTGCCGACCGCACAACACTCCTCCCGTATTTATCCATGTGTCTGCTATCAGCGAGGGCCGCGGGTATCGGGATCCTTGATGGCGTCTATAACGACATCAAAGACGAGGCTGGTTTTGAAGCTGTCTGTGTTCAAGGTGCCGAAATGGGATTCGACGGGAAAACGCTTATCCACCCAAACCAGGTTGCCCCGACCAACAAGGTCTTTTCGCCCAGTATGGACGAGCTCGACTTTCACAGACGTGTCATTGAAGAGTTCGAAGCAGCTGAAAAAGATGGCCGAGGAGTGTTAACAGTCGATGGGAAGATGATCGAGAATCTTCACGTCGACGAAGCCCGTCGAGCGATGGCGGTTGCTGAAGCTATTGCTGCCCTCTGAGCAGGAATAACGTTTCCTAACTCGTCTATTCATAGAAGAGGCGCGACAATAGAAGTATGCCTATGCGCACCAATTGTCGACACTATGAGACCCGGTCATATGGCAACGGCGAGACTGTAAGGAAATGCAACTTAGATTTGGCGCCCGAGGCCCCTTGGCGGTGTCCAGACGATTGCCCCGAGTATGCTCCTCGACGAATCGATGTGGCTTGGGATCATGGATCTCTTGGGGTGCAGGACTTCGCCGAAGAGCCCGCAAGTTTGGGAGATGACGACTCGATAGCAGCCCTGCTAGATGCAGCCGAGGACATTGTGAATGCTGCGGGTCCGGACATCTTGATGGAACTTGAAGCAGAGAAAAACAAGAAGGGACGTCGTCGTCCGCGAATAAGCAAAAAGGCTCGGGCAAAAAAAAGAAAGAAAGGTAAGAAACGCTGAATCGTTTAAACGGGTATTTCTACTATCTAGATAGGTAGAATTACTAGTTGTGACATCCATCGGAACGACTCTGTTCGAGGCCCCAGATTGGACCGAAATAGGCGGTTCTCCCGAGCATATTGAGCGGCGAAAAGACGCCGAGGAAAGAGCTTCGCGTCTTGGGCTACCGTCTTTTGAAGAGGAACTCTGGCGTTACACGCCAATCGATGAATTAGACCTTTCCAAATACAAACTGCTTCTGCCCGGAGGGCCGACCATCGATGCGGGTCTCACCGAGGGCCTGGATAAGGAAGCAGCCGCCGTAATCGATGTTGTCAATGGGGAAATCTCTGCAATCTCAACCTTTGACAAGTCAATTTCGGTGCATTCCACAGGAGACAACCTTGAAAACGTAATTGGCTCGGTCGTGTCGCCCGACTTCGACTTCTTCGCCGATTGCAACCTGGCATACAACACGGCCCCCGTATTTATTGAGATCGCACCCAATTCGGTTGTCACATCTCCGATTCTGATTCGACACCACACCAGCTTTGAGAATCTTGCTTGGTTTCCTCGAGTATTCGTTCATGCAGGCGAGAACTCCGAAGCAACAGTCATTGAACATCAAAGCAGCACCGACGTGGACGCGTTGGTATGTCCAGTGATCGAAATAAACGTTGCACAAGCAGCCCGCCTGAAATACCTCACCGTCCAAGAGCACGGGGCCAATATCTGGCAGATCGCTACCCAGGTCGCAAACGTACACAGAGATGCCCATGTATCGCTCAACCAAGTGGCTTTAGGCGGTGCATACGCCCGAGCGAGAATAGACACCAAGATGGTGGGACAAGGTTCCTCCAGCGAGACCACAGCGGTTTATTTTGGCAGACAAAAAGCAAAACATGACTTCAGAACCTTTCAAAAACACGAAGCCCCACACAGCAATTCCAACCTCCTGTTCAAAGGCGTAGTCGATGATGAGAGTCGAGCTATCTATAGCGGGCTCATACGAATCGAGTCAGACGCAGGTGACGTAAACGCCTATCAAACCAATCGAACGCTAAAACTTTCTGATGAAGCTTGGGCGGAATCAGTTCCAAACCTTGAGATCGAAAATAATGACGTCAAATGCAGCCATGCATCTGCGGTGGGACCCATCGATGAAGAGCAAAAATTTTACCTAGAAAGTCGCGGCGTACCAGCTGACGTCGCCGAGGCACTAGTAGTCAAAGGCTTTTTCGCCGACGTTTTAGAAGCGCTTCCGTCATCACTAGTTAGTGAAGCCGTCAACCTTCGAATCGAAGAACTTCTCGCACTTGACCTAAACCTGAGCCGACGATGACTCACCTATGTAGCGCCGACGAGATCGAGGATGGAGAAGCACGAAGATTCGACGTGGAAGGTCACCGCATCGCCGTTGTCAGAATTGGTGAAACATTCCACGCAATAGGAGACAGGTGCAGCCATGCGAACTATTCACTCTCCGACGGAGTTGTATGGCCCGATGACTGCGCCATCGAATGTCCCAAGCATTTCTCCAAGTTTGACCTTCGAACAGGAGCGCCTGACGTTTTTCCTGCCACCCAACCAGTGCCGGTCTATCCAGTGAGCCTCGCCGATGGTGAAGTAGAAGTGGAGTTACCATGACCGTCCTCTCTATAAAAAACCTCGGCGTAGCAGTCGCAGAGCAACAGATTCTTCATGGAGTTGACTTAGAGGTTGCATCGGGAGAGGTCCATGCTGTGATGGGCCCAAATGGGGCGGGTAAGAGCACACTTTCAAACGCGATCATGGGTAAAGCGGGCTACCAGATCACAAGCGGCTCGCTGGAATTAGATGGACAAGACCTTTCACCTCTCCCAACGTGGGCACGAGCTCAAGCCGGACTCTTTCTCGCCATGCAATATCCAACTGAAGTTCCTGGAGTGTCAGTGCGCGAAACTCTGGAACTCGCCTTAGCCGAACGTTCAAGCCAAGAAATAGATGTTCAATCTAGGCTCCTTGAAGAAGCAGAAAAAATTGGACTGGCAGATGAACTTTTGGACCGCGCCCTAAATGTCGATATGTCAGGTGGAGAGAAAAAGAGAAATGAAACCGCTCAGTTAGCAGTTTTGGATCCTCAAATTGCAGTTCTAGACGAATTGGATAGCGGGCTTGATATCGATGCCTTGCGAGCTTGCGCTGAGCGCATTGAGGGTATGACTGAGCAAGGACTAGGAGTTCTGTGCATCACCCATTATCACCGGCTTCTTGATTATTTGCCCGCTGATCACGTCCACATCTTGGTGGGTGGTCGAATTGTCGAGAGTGGTGGGCCTGAACTCGCAGTTGAGCTTGAAGCTGAGGGCTATTCGCGTTTTGTCGAATCCGATGATGAATCTGAAGGAGTGTCGGTGGCGATTGGCGGACGATCACAGCAAACAAGCAGCTCAACATCTGAGGCTGACGATCCCTTTGCGGATCCACTTGCCTAAACACATTGGTTTAGTGCCACTTTTAGGCCCGATTACACTTGTTAGCGTTCCACCCGACTTGACAGTCATTGGGAGCGAAAGACAATGAAACGCGAAGTTTTGACGACTGAACAACTTGTGGTTGTTGCCCGAGAACTGCCCGAATGGGCGATCGTTGCGGATGGGCTAGAACGCATATTTGAGTTTGGTGATTTCATTAAGGCATTTTCCTTTATGACGGCGGTTGCCATGCATTGCGAGCGCTTAGATCATCACCCCGAGTGGTCTAACGTATATGGGACGGTTCGAGTTCGACTCACTACCCATGATCGGGCCGGTATTACTGATCTAGATGTCGCTATGGCTGAGCTTATGGAAAGTCTGGCCTATGCGTGACTTTAGAGGTTCGCTCTTCCGGGTCTACAGGATGTGGTCGAAGCTGCGACCGGCGAAACTGACTATTGGAGTTCGGGCACTAGTTCTTGATGAAGAGGGTCGAATTTGCCTAGTTCGCCATAGCTATCGAGATGGTTGGTATCTGCCGGGCGGGGGTGTTAAGACCGGCGAGTCTTTGGTTGATGCTATGCAGCGAGAATTACGTGAGGAAACAGGTGTAGAACTTCCTGAGACACCTCAGTCCGTTCATGGTGTGTTCTCATCGTTTAATGAACATAAGAGCGACCATGTTGTCGTCTTTGTGGTGAAGGACTGGTCGATCAGCTCTTCGGTGTCTTCGGAAATAGCTGAGGTTGGTTTCTTTGCTTCGGACAACTTGCCTGAGGGAACTTCGGCAGCCACTACAAGGCGGATTAAAGAGCAGGTCACAGGTGTTCCGCCCGGACACCGCTGGTAAAGAGTTATCCTTCTACCTCGCCGAGTCCGGTCAACAAAGCGTTCCATGAAAGGGTCGCGCATTTGATGCGGACAGGAAACTTGACGACACCTTTGAGGGCTTCAAGGTCACCGAGTTCGAAAACTTCCTCCGAAGTTTGCTCCGACGCTTCAGAGCCGATCTCCTCTTCGTGGATAGACATCATTGCTTTGAACTGTCGGGTCACTTCGCGTACTTCGTCTATAGATTTCCCTTTAACAGCCGCTGACATCATTGACGCCGAAGCTTGACTAATCGAACACCCGTGGCCAGCTATTCGAACCTCTGAAAGCGAATTGTCGCTGATCTCGAAGGTGACCGTTACTTCGTCTCCGCAGAGAGGATTAAAACCTTCAGTTCTATGGGCGGGAGGAGAATCGAGCTCGCCTTGGTTACGTGGATTCCTGTAATGATCCAGGATGATTTCCTTATAGAGATCATCAAGTCCAGGCACTCGAGACTCCTCTGCTCATAGCGCGAACATTTCGCCTGCAGGCTCTAGCGCGTCGACCAAAGCATCGATATCTGATTCGTCGTTATACAAATACATTGAAGCACGTGATGTTGCCCCGACCCCTAGTAATTTCATCAACGGCTTTGCACAATGATGGCCCGCTCTAATGCATATACCCCTCTGGTCCAAAACCTGGCTTAGGTCATGAGGGTGAACATCTCTATATTCGATCGACAAAACACCGCCACGTTGATCTGGGTCCCTTGGTCCGTGAATGGTTAGCTCCTCGCCGTAACGATTATTTAGAGCATTCATGGCGTACTTGGTGAGCTGGATCTCATGTTGACGAATGTCTGCCATGCCCAAAGACTCAAGAAACTCAACAGCCGCACCTAAACCAATGATTTCGGCTATTGGAGGCGTTCCGGCTTCGAACTTGTGGGGTATTTCGTTGGCTGTGAACCCGTCTTTTCTCACGTCCACAATCATTTCGCCGCCACCAAGGAATGGTGGCATTGAATCAAGGAGTTCTTCGTGACCCCAGAGCACCCCGATGCCTGTAGGACCACACATCTTGTGGCCCGTGAAACACATGAGGTCTGCACCGAGATCTTCTACGTCAGTTGGCAGGTGTGGAACATACTGGCTGGCATCGACTGTAACCAGAGCACCAACTTCATGAGCCCTGTCGGCGATTTCTCGCACTGGGTTCAACGTTCCTAAAACATTGCTCATGGCTGTGAGGCTGACCATCTTCACCCCATCCAGAAGTTGATCGAGCGAAGTTAGGTCCAGTTGGCCGTCGGGAGTCAGGGGCATCCACCGAATTTCGAAACCTCGTTCAGCGCTGAGAATCTGCCATGGAACTATGTTCGCGTGGTGTTCCATATCAGTGATAAGTACAGCATCGCCATGAGAGAGATTCTGTCCGCCCCACGATCGAGCGACCAGGTTAAACGACTCTGTCGCGTTCTTTGTGAAGACAACTTCATTGGCGGAGCTAGCCCCGATGAATTTAGCTATGCGCGCGCGTGAACTTTCCATAGCTTCAGTGGCTTGAGCAGCGATTTCGTATGCGCCGCGATGCACGTTGGCGTTGATAGTCCGGTAGTAGTCGTTCATCGCTTCAATCACAGCGGCCGGTTTCTGCGATGAAGCAGCTGAGTCTAAATATACGATTTGATGGCCATTCACGACTTGAGAAAGAAGCGGGAATTGTTCTTTTATGTTGCGTGGCAGGCTCATGACTCGAACCGCTCGTAGCCCTCGTTTTCTAAACGTTTGGCGAGTTCAGGCCCACCTGATTCAACTATTCGGCCATCGAACAGTATGTGGACATAGTCAGGGTTGAGCTCGGATAATAGGCGCTGGTAGTGGGTGATTAAGAGGACCCCCATCTCCGGTTTCTCTTGCTGGACTTCTCGCACACCTTTTGCAACCACTTTTAGGGCATCAATATCGAGGCCGGAATCTGTCTCATCAAGAATTGCGAACTCAGGTTCAAGAATCGCCAATTGAAGTATTTCGTTCCGTTTCTTTTCTCCTCCAGAGAAACCTTCATTGAGGTAGCGATCCATAAAGGAGGCATCCATATCTAGGCGGCCCATCCACTCTTGCATAGCTACGTAGATATCTATCGCAGAGACATCCTCGGAGCGTCGCGCTGAGGCCGCCTGTCGAAGGAAGTTGCGGACAGAGACCCCTGAGATTTCTTGGGGGTATTGGAAGGCTAAAAACATTCCAGCCTTAGCTCGAACATCAGCGTCCCAGTCAGCTATTTCATCACCATGGAGGCGGAGCTTTCCACCTGTGACCTCATACTCAGGAGACCCCATCAGTGTTGTAGCCAGCGTTGATTTACCCGACCCGTTTGGACCCATAACCGCGTGAATCTCACCGGAGTTGATCGTCAGATCAACTCCGTGCAAGATGCTCGGACCTTCAGCGGCCCGAACCTCGAGTGCCTCAATCTCGAAGAGCGGCGGTGCCATACAAGTCAGTGTATTGGCGCTTCCGAGCAATTAGCACTGCCTTGATAGTGCAAATTAAACCTTTGCGAGGATAGGTAATTGTCGTCGCTGTTTAGCTAAGAAAATCTCTGCAAACGTCAAGCCAAAATTGTGTTGTCAAACTCAATGACTCCACGTCGATTCGCTCATTGTGGCCATGGAACCGGGTCATGAAGTCACTCGATTTTAAGTCAGGGCTGAAAAGACCAGCACCATAAGCAACTGATCCAAGCTCTCGATATACACGGGCATCAGTGAAGCCGACGACGAACTGAGGAGAAAGACGAGCGGTCGGAAAAGGTTGGTTTACAGCTTTTTGGATTGTGTCCCACAATGGGTTGTCCATCTGGCTAACGCTTGCCGGGTCGTTCATGATTATTTCCACCTCGACCTGGCTTGCTAAATCACCTAATGCAGCATCGAGATGGGCTTGGACCTCTGCGGTGGACTCTCCGGGAAGTGTGCGGATATCGACGTTGACGTCTATTTGATCTGGAATGACGTTGGTCTTCATCTGCCGATCTGATTCGGCCAAGTTTGGCGAAAAGGTCGTGTGGGTGCAGCTATAGAAGTGTCGAGCGACCCCCTCCACTGGATGAGCATCCAACCAGTCATCGATCCGGTCAGTGTCCAGCATGATTGACTTAGTCTCGTCATCAACATCGAGGATGCTTACTTGCTGGCGCCAAAGTTCGTGAAATTGGGCGGGCGGACGGTAATCAGCGAGTCTTTGGATGACCCCCGCCGCTCTGACCAAAGCGTTGTCCGACTTGAAGGGCGCCGATCCGTGCCCGGGGGTGCCTTTGACGCGGAGCTTTCTCCAAGCAACACCTTTTTCACCAATATTGACCCCTATGTAGGGTTGCTCCGAGGTTCCGGTGTGTAGACCCCCATTTTCAGTTAATACGTAGTCAGCCATAATCGCATCTGGATGATGGTCGGCCATCCATTGCGCACCGTGAGCTGACCCAGACTCTTCGTCGGCTACAGCAAAGTAGAGAAAATCACCGGAAGGCCGAAATCCGCTAGTAGCAAGATGTTTAAATGCGACCGCTTGTGAAGAAGTTAAGTTGAGCATGTCAACTGCTCCTCGTCCCCAAACTTCGCCATCTACCAGTTCTCCTCCGAATGGTTCTCTGTCCCAACCCTCGGGGTTGACTGGCACAACATCGGTATGGCCCATGAGACATAGGCTGGGTGCGTTTGGGTCGGTGCCGGCAATACGAGCCACCAAAGATTTTCGGCCCGGTGTGGGTTCGAAGGTCTCGATGTCGATGCCTGGTCCCTCGAGGAAGGTCTCTAAAGCATCAGAGTTGAGTACCTCATTGCCCGACGCAGCGGTCCCGTCGTTGACACACGCATTGCGGATGAGAGTTTGTAAGAGCTCAATAGTGGTCTGAGTTCGTGCCTCTTTGTCAGTTGCCATTTAACGAGCGTAGATGCATTTGCAGTGCGCGATGCGCAGCTACCCAATTGCGTTTGAGGGACTCCTCACCTTTAGTCCTTCGCCCTTGGTCATCTTGTGATGGAATGCATGGGTGACAACTGAGCCATTGTGTGACCTGACTGCCCTAGAAATGCGAAGTCTCCTAGATTCAGGAGAGGTCAGCGCCAGAGAACTCCTGGCAGCGCACCTCGAACAGATTGGGCAAGTCAATCCTGGACTCAACGCAATCGTTACCCTGATCCCTGAAATTGCTTACGAAAAGGCTCTCGAAGCAGATGAGGCTCAGGCACGAGGCGAAAAATTAGGTTTGCTGCACGGCTTGCCAATTGCTCATAAAGACCTAGTTGACACTGCAGGTGTGCTTACAACCCTGGGGTCACCCATATATCAGGACAGAGTCCCCGACCAAGACGATCTGATAGTCGAACGTATTCGTGATGCAGGTGCGATCATGATTGGGAAAACAAACACCCCTGAGTTCGGCGCAGGTTCTCAAACATTCAATGAAGTATTTGGAGTCACGTCCAACCCATATGACACCTCCAAAACCTGCGGTGGCAGCAGTGGCGGGGCCGCCGTAGCGCTAGCCGCGCGAATGCTTCCCATCGCCGATGGTTCCGACCTAGGTGGATCGTTACGAAATCCAGCGTCATTCTGCAATGTGGTTGGCTTTCGACCTTCGGGCGGACGCGTCCCAACTGTCCCCAGTTCCAATCTGTGGATGCCGATGGCAACAAAAGGCCCTATGGCACGAACAGTCAGCGATATAGCGCTGTTCATGCAGGCCATAGCTGGACCTCACCAGCTAGCGCCCAGCTCCAACGTTGAGTCACCAGAGATATTTGCTGGCTCATTAGAACGAAATTTCAGTGGTACCAGAGTTGCCTGGTCGCCTGACTTGGGGGGCTTACCAGTGGACCCAGCAGTACGTGCCGCCCTCGCTTCTGTACCCGACCGTCTTTCGGATTTGGGTTGCGAGGTAATAGAGAGTTGGCCCGATCTCTCTGACGCCCCAGAGATCTTCCAGACACTTCGGGCTGAAATGTTTGCCCACAGCTATGCCGCATTGTTGGAAACGCATCGAGACCAGCTCAAACAAACTGTTATATGGAATGCTGAAAAGGGCTTGGCAATGTCAATGAGAGACCATGGAGAAGCTTGTTTCAAACAGGCTCAAATGTTTGCTGAGTTGCAGAGCTTCATGGCTGACAT
>Ga0115011_10000347_pt1 | contig 39871 bp, 44 predicted proteins | sample TroAtlMetagenome_2_FD_88705 | JGI IMG/M metagenome (GOLD analysis project Ga0115011, IMG submission 88705) | Marine eukaryotic phytoplankton communities from Atlantic Ocean - Tropical Atlantic ANT8 Metagenome | ecosystem: Environmental > Aquatic > Marine > Oceanic | place: Tropical Atlantic... | reverse complement strand
TTTAACCTAAGTCATTGTAATTATTGACTAAAGGTTGGTAGTCCCTAGGGGAATCGAACCCCTTAATTACATCAATAAAAAACCATAATTAGCAGTAAAAAGCCATTAAAAGAATTACAAAGACATGCCCATTCTTGCACGGATGCAGTCACGGATGCAGTCACGCTGTGACTGCGACTATCTTTAATAGTTAGTTTTCTTTTGTTTCTTTTTAGGCTGGGCAGATGTTCTAACTACACCTTTAGTCTTGCCTTTACTCGCAATCCTTTCTGCTGGAGAGTTAGCTTTACTTCCACTAGGTAGAGCAGATCCTCCACTTGATGCAGTAGATCCGTACTTCTTTTTTCTTTGGGCAGTACCCATTAATGTAGGCATTATATTACTCCTTTTTTTCTATAATCATCGTTCAGTAATTTAATCATGTTAGCTCCATAATCTATGTCGCTATAGATCTTTATTCTGTTCTGTTGAGTTGTAAATGGATCTATCACAATCAGTCCAGCATGTCCGTAATCTTGCCTGGGGAAGCCATGTTGATCTGCGTATGCATCTATATCTTTAAACCCTTTTACTCTCAGCATGTGAGCTGGACTTTTAAATCCTGACTCGTGATTTGTTTTAGATGTTGATGGTACTTCCATTGTTGCGTAATTATGTCTGTGTCCAGCAACATATATATCTGCATTAGTATGAAACAAGTTTTGCTTCTGTAGCGAATGTAACGGTGAATACATACTATGACCTGAAAAATCATGACGGAAATCGCCTTTGACCGATACACCATTTGGAAATTGAAAATCTATATTAGCTCTCCAATCAACAGTAAGAGTATTTTGTGCTTGTGCAAACCATTCAATTTTATCATATTGAAGATGACCTGGATTAAAAATGTCATGGTTTCCTCTAATAATAAGACACCAATTTATTTCTTCAATTAAATGTTCTATAACTTTATAGACCATTGATTTAGTCATCTTTTGTTCAGCAGAATATTTTAGTGAGAGACGACCAATCCAATTGTTGTGGCTGTCCCCAATATTTATTGAATATATTGGATTTTCAGATCCTCTGTCTGGATCATATTTTTTTAAGGTTTCCATCAAGGATGTAAGCACATCCCAATTAGTACCCCCATCATCTAAATGTGGATCTCCCCAAACACAAATCCCTGTTACAAGATCTTTAGAAAACTTTACAGGAATAAGCTCAAGCAAATCATCCTTTTCTTTTTTTCGTTTCCAATTGTCATGGGCATAATTAATAATTTCATCAGCAGACATTTCTTCATGCTGTGTCATTTTCTCAAGACCAGGGATAACATAAGACTGCGTATCTTCTTCGGTCCTGTCCATCTTAATAATATGTCTGGCTGTTTTTAACCTACCTTTTAATTGATCGATAGTTAGGTCCATAGATAAAGCTAGATCTGATTGTTTCTTCCAGGGTTTATTACGGCCTACTTGTTTAGCTTTTGCAACAAGCTCTTCTGCTTCCTCAAAAGACATTGAGTTAGGAGTCTTAGACATTAGTTATTTTCTCTCTCACTCGGATCCATTTGGTATACTGTTCTACATGCAGTATTGGAGCAAATGATCTGACAGATCCTCTGCTCTTCAAAAGTTTGTTCCGATTCAATTTGAAAATCTATAGATCCACATTCCGTGCATCCAAAGATCTCCCTCTTGGCAAAAGTAATTACTTTATTACTATCTTCAAATTCTATCATTTATCCTCCCATAATAGTTTCGTCATCCAACTCATTGGTAAGTTTTCTTTTCCCTCTCCTGGAACTTGATGCAACACAAACATCAGTAGAGGACAATGAGATCTCATCATTGATAAAATATTGGTAACTGAATACTGACATAAGACTAATTATGTTGATCAGTAACAGCCTATGTAATCTAGGCAATACTAACTGTTAGTTAGTTTCCTATAATTCCTAATACTTTATCCATGATAATCTCCTTTATCTAGTTATTGTCTTTAATATCTTCGATATTGATTTTTATCTTATCAATCTCTTTTTCCAGGTAGTCTATTCTTATGAATTGTTCACTATCTGCTGGGAGAGATCCCAGGTTTCCTAACGGCCAATTAACTCTGAAATGGCTGTTGAGATCTATGTCCTTTTCTAAAATGATTAATGTGTTATCCAGGACATTTAATCTTTCTTGTATTTCCATGTATGTAAATAAAGCCGTTGCAAATACAGCTAATAAGAAAAATAAATTTCTTATAGGAATTGCTATTGTACTTTCATCACTTACTTCCAAGGCTTTATTCATCTTTATCTCTCAATTAAATATAATATTTCTGAAATCTTCATTGCTGTTGCTTTTGTGGTTTTCAAGTCTGGAGCTATACCATCTTGATAAGTTACCAGGAGAACTCCCCAGGCATCCTCAGACGACATTATAGGACATGCTGTATTAGGCACATCTCTATCAAGAGAAGTACATTGGCTTAAAACAAAATGACCGATGACATATTCATCTCCTTCCATCCAATATCCTGTTGGTAGAAGATCTGCACTATTTCTTGGCTCATTATATAATGGCACTATGTTTCTTGCGTCTATCCAATCATATAACCATACTGATTCAATATCTCTGTTAGATCTAAGAAGTTTAGTAATAAGATCCTCTACTTTTATTTTCTTCTCAGGATCTCTTTCATACACCTCTACTATTGGGATCTCAGTATCTTCTTCAACACCAAGATTAAGGTATTGTTGAAAGCCTATATATCCAATTACAGCGACAATAATAAGGCTGGTAATCTTCATTACAAAGGCTGACCAGGATTGCTCTGGAGATATAATTCCTTTTATTGCTTCAATGATTTTTTCCATGATTTATTTCCTAATCTTCTCCATTCCCCTGGATCCGAAGTAGAAGCAAATCACGGAACTCATTAGCATTTGATCGTAATCATTGTAGATTACATCCATCACTTTATGGATCTGTCCACCGTCAAAATAAACTTGTAAGACAGCCATAAGTTTTACGGTTAGCCAAAGTGTTATAATTAGATAAGCTGATATAGGCCTTACAGTAGAACTTAATGTAACTGCCCAGGTACTAGCCCTGGCTGTTAAACTTTGAGCATGGGAATAAACCCCAGCGACTTCTGCTGTATCTGTTTTTGCTTCTTGCTCTTTAACTTTGTATTTGGCACTTAGCTCCATCACTTTTAACTGATGAGAATTTTGCTGTTTCGTTTTCCAAATGTCGATAAGAGAAGGGATTGTACTACTGGCGAAGCCCAGGAGACTCCCAAGTAAACTAAAAATTTTACTACTCTTCGCTGTCTGTTGTTTCGATTTGAATTGAAATGTTCTGCCCTTGTGGAATTGAACTTGATACTTGTATATGTGAACTTGCACATCCTACAACAAAAAATCCACAAAGAATTATTGATAAAAATAATTTCATTTTAATCTCCTATACTGATTGAATTATTACTAAAACTGTTCCACCTATTACTGAGAACAAAGTTGCAAATAATAGATACTCAAGTCTCTTTACTCTATGAAGGGTTTCTTGACTGAGGATCTCGCATGTTTTTTGATGGGATCTTAAAGACTGCTCTATAACAGCTATCTTTTTATCTACATCTGCAATTGTTGTTCTAGGCATTATGGAGCATCCACTTGTGTTACCTCTCCTGTGGAACTCACTATTGTTTTGCTTCCGTCTTGATAGGTTATTGTTCTTCCTGGATTTGTGGAAGGCTCTGGCAATTCCTCTCCTTCTTCTTCTGGCAAAACAAGAGGTTCTTCCATTACATTTGATACAACAAATTTTGGGTTTAAGGTAAATCCATCATCTGGAGTATAACAATATTTAAAACTTTCAAAATCTTCTGGTAAGTCATGGGATGCCCCCATATGTATATCTGCATTTTCTAAATTCAAGTCGGAATAAAAAAAGAAAAATTCTCCTACATCATTTGATTTTAAACCAATTTTTGTTTGGTCGTTTTCGTTGGTATATTCTTCAATAGTAATTCCATCTTCGACATTACAAACTACTTGGTTTGCATCTTTCATTGTTAATAAATTTGACATCATTATCTCCTATATAAAATCTGGTTTAGTTGGAAACTCAACATCTGGAAAACCTTCTTGTTCTGGTAAATCCCTTAATGCTTGTCTATATGTTATAGCTTCTGCTTTTTGTTCATCAGTTAAAGGGCTGTCTGTAGATGCTGTCCAATCACTAAATCTTAAATCATTATCTCTGCGAAACCGAACACCATTAATCGTTTGTTGTAATTCTATCTCGGAGGTATCAATATCCTCAACATTAATCTCAACAAACTTTTTTAATGTTCCATCATATACTTGTTGTTTTGCCATAATTTCTCCTATTTAGTAATTGCGTATAAACTAACAACACCTTCTGTCCATGATCCTGTTCGTGGTTCAAAATAAAATGAATCAGCATAATTAGATACTGTTGCACTATTATTTGCTCCTCCAGTCCACCATTCTTGTTTCATATAATTATTATTATTACCCACTCTTACATAAGCATAATAATTTAAAGACGCATGGTTTATATTATTTTCATATACAGCCTGTCCATTAAATGATGGCGAATAGTTAATGTTAGTAGAAGCTCTTGTTGAACTTGCTGTTCCATTATATGACTCTCCACCTAAATAACATAAGTTTAAGTATGTACTATGATTATTACTAAAGTTTCCATGTTGACCATAATAATAACTAAACCCTGTACCATAAAATGTACCACTCATAACAGATGAACCACTATTGTAAGGTTTCATTTGCAAGACATAATAATCACTTGAATTGCTTGTCATAACTCCATACCATTCTACAACATAAGACCTAATATCTGATGCGTTAAGGGATGCTGGTTTTGATAATGTAAAGTTGGATTGTGATGCTGTTTCTCTTAAATCAACAGCCCCACAAAATATTTTGGAAGTGTCTGATGAAGCACTACCAGCCGATATAGACTTACTAGGTAGTCTTATATTAGTTGTGCCAATAGCTTGACCAACAAGAGGGTTATCTCCATCTCCATTGATATCACTATCAGGCGTTGTAGCTGTTGATAATGCTCCTGTAGATGATACATAGTATTTAGTATCATGTGTTAATGATGTTTGGTTTTGATCAATGCTTTCACTATCAAATGGTAAGACTGAAATTGTATCTCCTGCACTACCAGCTTTTTGGGCAAAACCAAATGACAAAGATTTATTTGTTGTACTTGTTGTCAAGTCATGTGGAATATTACCAGCAGTATAATAACCATTTTGAATGTCGGTAGAATGACTCGTAAATGTTGCACTATCTGTATCGTTTATCTGAAACCACTTACCAGCATTAGCATTGGTAATGCCTGTTATCGACATGGTATCTACCATAGCTAAACAATGCCCAAATTGATAAGCTCCACTTTGTCCACCACCACTTACACTATGCTCTACAGATACTCCTGTCCCATCTGGCTCATAGTATTTTAGAGATTGACTTTGCCCATTATGGTCAATATTTCCAGATATTGGAACAAGGTATCTATCATTTAAGAAATCATATTTCATCATTGTAGAAGGGGAATCATGGTATGTGCTTGAGCCTTGTCCTGAATCTGCAATAGTTTGTATAGTAAGAGAGGAAGCTCCCATTGAAATACATTGAAACCTTTGTCCATAATGTGAACTTGGAGAATAAAAAGTATGTCGCCATGAGAACATTACTCTGCCCTTACCATCTGCCTTTTGAAATTGAGTATGCCAAGTTGCATTGTTATCAAAAGTACCACTATTATTATCTGTCGTTAACTGTTCTGTATATTTAGGCGACCATGTATAGGAGTTAGCATTTCCTGTGTTTTCCCAAACAGTAAATCTATTTCTTCTATTAGAGTCTAACCAAAAAACACCAAGATAACCTGATGTATAGTCATACATCACTCTCATAGGTCTATCCGTGCTGGTAAGTTGAGCTGGATTTCCATTTATTGTGTTAGTAGTAGAAGTACCTAAATCTGATATTGAATACGAACTTCCACCCCAAGTAAGGCGTCTTGCAGATATTACAAATACTGAACTATACGGCCATCCATAATAGATATAATGCTGACCAGCAGAAAGAAAGTCGCAGTTATCAGTTGTCATACTTTTAATAGAGGTATCTGATGTGAAGAAATCATCGCCACTAGCCTGACCATCATTTCTAGCTATTAGTTTATGGTCGCTATACATTACAACATTATTGCTTGAATCTACTGTGAATGGAGTAACATATCTCATTTGGTTTCCAGCACTATGAGCATAGTGCCAAACAATCAACCATGTACCACCAGCAGATGCGTTCATATTTTTATGCCATCTTAGGTAGTTAAGTGAAGTACCACCACCAAAGTTACTACCCCCACCTCTGAAATTTGTACCTGATACAGGGTTACCACCTGAAATAGAGTTAATCTGATAATTGCCTGTTACTACAGTCCAAGTTGATGATGCTGAATCATAAGTAAATATCTGCATCCTTGTTCTACTAGATTGCTCTCTATAGATAATGATGTATTGTCCACTATCATTAGCACAAGCTACTGTTGGATTTGTATATTGCATACGATAACTTGAATGGCCCATATAGGGGTTTCCAGATAATGTACCAGAACCAACAGCTTGACTAAATTGTCCACTACCTAAAGTTAGGTTTTGAGTTGTTGTTACCTTTTTAACCTTCTTAGCTTCTCCATTGCTTTCTCTAGTTACAACACTACCCAAGGTAACAGCATCAGATCCAGAGCCAATAACCATATCAATAGCATCAGTACCAGAAGATAACCCTGTTAGATTTTCGCCACTAACGGCTGGTAGTTTTGCATTACCATCTAACTGAACAACATTATTTGCAGATGTTCCTACATTTAATGTAGATGCTGTGCCAAGCCCTAAGTTGGTCCTAGATGTACTAGCATTAGCTACATCAGATAAGTTATTGTTTTGAGACATAAAGCCACCAGCACTAAAGGATGCTTGTTCCCATGCTGATCCGTTCCAAACATAAAGATCATCAGTTGTTGAATTAAAATATAATGTGCCTTCGTATGTACCATCAAGAGTATTACCATCATTGTCTGCTGTTGGAGCAGAACTTTTAGATCCTAAATATTGTTTCTCAAAGTTGGTTAATGTTGTCGCACTTGATGTCGCAGAACTCGCACTCGCTGTCGCAGAGTTAGACGAATTTGTGGCATGTGTACTTGCAGTATTGCTATGGGTAAGAGCTGTATCTTTATGACCACTCGCAGTATTGCTATGAGTTAGAGAATTTGCTTCGCTAGTCGCACTAGCTGACGCAGAGTTAGCCGAAGCAGTAGCAGAATTTGCACTATTAACAGCACTTGTTTGAGCATTGGTAGCACTTGTTGTTGCTGATTCTGCATCTACCAGGAGATCCCATTTAGCTGAATCAGCATTGCTAGTTAAAGGCTGAGATCCAGAAGATGTATGAGCTGTCTTACATTGGAAAATGTTATTTGTTGAAGTGTCCTTAACAATGTCTCTTTCTCCATATGCAGTAGCAGTAGCCCAATTGCCTGTGTTGCTTCCTACCGTTGTTGCAATATTAATGTTACCAGCAGAGTCAAAGGCAAATAATTTGTTAGCTCTGTCTGTTGCGTCATTAGTAAATTCAGTTGAAGAAATAGTGTTTGAAACAGAAGCCTTGATAGATCTATCGATTTCTTCCTGGAGCTGTTGAACATGCATAGTTAATCTGTCCAGGCCTTGCTCATGGCTCTCTGCTGGGAAAGGATCGTTTTCAACATAATCATGGGTTTGAGTTAAAGGCACTACTCTTTGAAGAATAACAGTCTCAGTATTTGTTGGGGTATTTCCTCCTGTAAAGGTTACATTCCCTCCAGATGCACTTCCTACTCCTGATACTGTATAATGAGTTGTAATTGTTTTTAGAGTTTCAGTACCAGTTGCAGATCTAATATAAACTTTAAGATCTGAGCTTGACAGTATTTTAAAGTTATAAGCAAAAACAGTTGTATTGCCATCGCCTGATAAAGATACCTTGTTTGTTGTTGTTGATAATGTCATTTGTATTTCCTGTTTAAATTAAATTGCTTCTTCTTTTCATCGATATAATGTTGTTGAAGATCAAATCCATGCTTATAGTTTTTTGCAAATGCTCCTATATACATTTTAATAACCCCTTTTCTTCTCTTCTGGACCAAATCATTAACTATTGAAACAGCCCTGTCCCTGGCTTCAAGATCTTGCCCATTAGACTCTTTAAATCTATTGACATTCCTTCTGTAATATTTAGCTGATGCCGAATTACCCCTCATCCATTTCTCTATATGTATGTTGTAATCTTTTGCAAATGCTAGTTGTAATTCATGGTATATCTCAGGTCCTTTTTCCATTTCCCTAAGATCTATATTTACACCTTCATATGAAAAATATGGTTTAGGGAGATTTGGACCAGCTCCCAACATTTGCCATTCTTTTTGTAAGTTTGTTAATCTCTCAGGTTTAAATTCTTTTGATGCTATTGGATTCCAAAAGGATTCTCCTCCTGACTGCCATTCCTCTAACTCATTTCCATGTAGATCCATGTAAGGGTTAAGACTTGATCTCATAAAAGGAATACCCTTCTTTAAGTCTTCAAGCAAAGTCATTGTTTGTCTTAAAACAGGATCATTAATTTTTCCCATTTGCTTTAATGCATTTGGAACAAACCCAAGCATCATTTGTTTAAACCAATCCTTCCCATATCTCTCAGGCTCAAATGCAACTTTAAAAAATTGATCGGCTCCAGTTGCGAATGTTTTATTAATCAAAGCATTTTGCATTGCCATAGTTGCAGATATAAGAACCTTCGTTACTGCATCTTCATTGTCGGAATAGATCTCTGGATTATTCATAATTTTACGCAGATCTAAACCTATCATTATCCATGAGGAAAAAGGCTCCATACCTCTTATTGGAACATACTCAACTTTCCCATCATCATTAACAACAGCAATAGAATATTCTGGTCTATTCTGCCTTCTGTCTATATTCCTTAAAACCCTCTTATCAGAATCTCTCCATTCTGATTTTAAATTTCCAGCAGTAAATCTATCTACAACTTGCCCATCATCTGTAGTAAATTGTGAGTCAGCGAACCACATAGATCCAAATATCATAAGACTTCCTGTTGCCATTCTTGCTAGGGCTTCTTCTCTCTCCTCTGGAGTACCTGATTTTATTTTTCTTCTAACTTCACTACTAAAAAGACCTAGAGGGGATCCATCCTTAAATGTTACCTTTGCAATATTGAAAGGGGTTTTGAAGAAAGGCAAGAACCACCTTCCTGGGGTACTTTGGATAAACTTTTGTGCAGATTTTGCTGTCTGTCCTAACTCTTCCTGGAAGGTTAAATAGTCGGCTGTCTTTTGAGATTTTAACAATGCATCCTCTGGAGGATCTGTTACAAACTCAGCCACATAATTTGTGTAATCATCTCCTGATAGTCCTTTGCCTTTTGCAGATCTATGAGCTTGTAGAGTTATGTCATATCTCTGTGCTAACACTTTGAAAAAAGTATCTTCTGCTTGAAGCATCCCTGTTGGGAAGTTTATTGTTTGTCCCAGCCTATGAAACATATGTGCTATTAAGGGAGCATTAGGATCTAAAGCACTTTCTGGAGCATTATAGCCAAAAGATTCTGCTGACCATTGTCTAGGTCTAACATTAGTATCAAATTTACTAGATTGATTTAACTGTCCTGGTTTATCTCCTTTTGTTACAACTTTATAAGAAGCACTCAATGACTCTACAAGAGCCATAAACATAGCTCCAGCAGATGCATGAGCTTCGTCAAACTTAACTCCTCCTGTATTGATTCCAACCATATCAAGAGTTGAATTAACTGCTCCTATCGCATATTTTTCTGACGCATGTTTAAAAAGCATAAGGCTGTTACCAATTAGATTCCTTGCATGAGTAACAGGAGAACTTAATAATGCATTTATCCAGAACTCATTTGCTTTTTCAAAAAATTGAGGGAGCTTTCCTTCTTTTGAGTATTGATAAAATTTCTTTTGAAAACCGTATCTATGTTTTTCTGGTAAAGATTGCCATTGCTTAAAGAAGTTAATTAAATTTTCCTTACCTCCAACAGCATCTAATTGGTTCAATAAATTTTGTTGATCAATTGTTTTTGGATCTACTTTTGGATCCTCCATTTCTGACTTCTTATATTGCCAGGTATCAGGTCTTCCTCTTGTCTGAACAATCTGCCCATCTGGACCAAACCCACTTTCCCTTCTTAAAGAAGACAATCCTCTGGCAAGATTTGTTTTAATACCAGAGATCTTTAGTTGTAGGTTTGCAACAATTTCAAATTGTTCTCTTGCTTTTAAAACGGCTTCTGCTGAATCTCCTCCTGGAACATTTAGATCATCAATATAACTGCTTAATCTTCTAGCTTCTATATTATAAAGATCTCTCATTGCCAATATGTATGGCATTGGAGGAATCTCTCCAGGCTTGTTAGCCAGGATTCTTTGCAATGCTTTCTTGTCAGTTAATAATGTAAGGTCTGCTATTTGGCTCATCAGTTGATGGTTAAGGTTATCAACACCTCCTGATTCAGACTTAATTACTCCTTCATATCTTTTTGCTATATATGCAATGACTTCTTCTATACCAGCATCTTCTGGAATCTTTCTATTCTTAGGATCTACTTTCCCATCTTTAGTACCAAGAACTCTCCAATTACCAATCATCCCTTCGTTTAATTGAGGATCTTCAAATACCTCTTTAGTGATGGCATTTATATCCTCTTTGCCATCAAGGTAAATGAGGTTTAAGTCATCGCCATAAGTGACTCCTTCCTCCTCCACTATTTTTGCTAATTTTGCCTGTCTCTCTTCTGGGGTTAATGTTTTATCATCAGTAATCCTGGTTATTGAATCTTGAAGCTCTTCCCTCTTTCTTCTTTGTAAGTTATGAGCCTTTACAATATCGCCAAAGAAAGGAATATCTTCTGCATTATCGGATAAGTATTTTAAAAGTTTCCCTACAGGCATCCCCATATTCTTGGCAAGGTTTACCATTCCAGGAGTTGGCTCCCCTTCAAAGAAACTATTTGCAAATAAAGGTAATTCAGAAAAATCTGCTTCTGGGTTTATAAGCTCAAATGTTTCAGATTCCTCATTGTAACCTGATGTAACACCACCAAGATCTGCTAAAGGATTATCATTGTCTTCACTAACATATTCTGGGACTAGCTCTTCTTCTGGGAATAGATCTTCTGTTTCATCAACTACAGTTTCTACTGTTTCTTCTGGGTTCGGAGAAGGCTCTACAGAAATACCCTCTGGTATCTCTGGATCGTTAGTTGCCTGTTCTGTAAGTACCTCTTTAGGTCCACCAGTAGGAATGGTCTCTAAAGCCAGTTGTTCGGTTTCATTCATGTGGGTAAAAAAAAGGATGGCATAACCATCCTCAATATATATTTTTATAATCTATTTTCGTAACATTAGCTACTATTTTCTGTGTCTAACTCAGGCCTTAAATTTATAGATCCGTCATCCAGGGGAGTAGGATTTGTTGTCACTAGCCTAAATGTCCTTGAGTTAGAACCATATCTTCTTTTTATAAATTCTTTTTCTTCATCTGATAAAGACATATCTAACCCTTATTCTCAGATCTTTGATTAACAGATCCTGTCACAACAAGATCATCGCCATCGTCAGAGCCAACAGCATCCATAAGAAGTTTATATGTGCTAGAATTTTCGCCATATCTTTTCTTAATTAGGTCTATTTGTTCTTGTGAGTAACCCATTAGTAATCTGTTCCTTTATTATAAACCTTTAAATCAAATTCAAGTTGTTGAATAGTACGAATATATCCAAGCTCTTTTATCTTGTCTACCACTTCTGTAAATTTTAAAAATGCATCCAATTTCATTTCACTTGCTTTGCTCGGATCAAAGGCATCATCATAATCTGGAACATACATCATTCTTATCCCTGTAACACCAGCTTCAGTTTGTATATTAGATCCTGTTTGTGTCTTGGGGAGATCTTTATATCGTGCATCTGTTATATAGGAAAAAGGTACATCGGCATCAGCCAATATTTTATTAATTTCTTTTATCACATCTGTTGTGCCGTCTTGCCTATCAATAAATAATTCAAACCCTGGAGATGCATTTGGAAAATCATCATAGCCTGTAAAATTTTTTTCCTTTAAGGTTTTAGCAATAAAGCCAGACCATTGATTATTTGCCTGTAATTCATTAATAAAAGTTTTTTCAAAATCTGTCTGATCCCATCCAGGTTTAGCTATAATTTCCATATTAAGAGATCTTTCAAATTGCAGTTTATTATCTTCCTTCCAAACACCTAAATTATTATTTGCCTGGAAAGCATTTATCATTTCATTATCTTTTAATGGTTTGGTTAGATTTTCACTTAATTGAGCTTGTTCTTTATTTGTTGGAATAATTTCATCTTGCTGTCGACTTACTCCAACAACCCATCTTTCTTGATCTGCTTTCAATGTATCTAATTCTGCTTCAGCTTTTAGTTTATCTTCTGGTGTTGTTTTTTTAGATCCTATAATGCTTCTTAACTTTTTAACCCTGGCTTGATCTGTTTGACCAGCAAACTGTAATTCATCACTATAATTACCTCCAGCTTCAGATGTCCATCCACCTTTGTCCCATCTATTTTTTTCTAAAAACCATGCAATAGCTTGAATATCTCTTGGTTCCATTTTACCCATATCCATGTAATCAGTAAATTCAGTATTAGCATTTAATCTATCCGTTGCAGATCTAAACATGTCTTGAGTAAATCCAAACTCTGATCCAATGTCAGGGTTTTCAAAAGTTGCGTCTTTTCTATAGGCCCCAGATATTTGTACATCAGCATGTGGAGGAAACCATTTTCCTGTTCCTATCTTGCCAATATATCTATTAGCCCAAACATCTACAGTAGCTTCTGGATTAACTCCTAATAAATTACCAAGGAAGTTTACAGTTTTAGGTTTCTTACCTGAATGTATTTCTCTAAACATGCCTAGTAAAGCTATCGTTGCTTTTGGCGAATTGGTGTTAAATAATTTTCCAGCATCGTTACTAATTAAAGGAAAATCTTTTGGCATCGCATTACCAATATTACCACCTTCATCTAAATGTTTTATAAATGCTTGGATCTCTTTATCATAATCTCCGTTAGAATATTTTTTTAAAATAACCATAGTGTTATGAAAATTTTGTTTAACATTAACTCCAGCAGATGTTGCCGATAACACATCAGCAAAAACATCGCCCATGCCACCGAAGTCTTTTCTAATTGTGTTTTGCATTTCTCGATACCAATCAGCTTGTGCAAGAATTAATTCAGCTTCTGGATCTTTAGCTTTTGCTCTTTCTAAAAGATCCATAATATCATTATATACTGTACCAACAATTTGTTCTTTGTACTCATCATCACTCATATTTTTAGGTGTTACATGATAACTATACTTTGGTAATTTTCCGTCTTTGTCTGCCCATTCTATTTTAAATTTTGGTTCGCCATCTTTACCACGACTAATTTTAGCTCCTTTAAAAAATACAGGCTCAAAATTTTCACTATCGGCAAATTTACCTTTTATTCTTTTTACTTCATCTCTTAATTTCGTTTTGTCTTTTTTTGGTATATCTAAATCATTGATTAATTTATTTTCATTTCTAGTTAATCTTAAAGTTATTGGAGGAACAATTGCTGGAGTCGTACTAGACATTTTACTCCAATCGGTTCTTTCATAAAGACTCTTAATCTCTTTTCCAGCTTTGGGAATTAATGGCAAACCCCTTTCAAGGGCTGGTCCAGCAATAGCTCCGATAGAGTAAGCTGTTGCCAATCTTACAGGATCTATATTTCTCTGTACTTCATTAGGTATTCTTCCGTCAGGATATTGTAGAGGGTTTAAGTTTCTTCCTTCTATTTCAAATTTTTGTTGTTGGTAATCAAAGGCTGATGAATATACTCCACCTTCAACAGAAGCTAACATTGTTGAAGATAATAAACCTTGCATAATTTTAAGAACAGCTTTGTTTCCTCCAACTTTACCAGACAACCTCGCTAGAGCTTTTGCTCCTATTTTGTATATTAATCCTCCACCGTATGTCGTAGGATCCGACAGGATTCCTTTAAATGCTCTTCCAAGCCCATCCCATGCAAGACCATCATAATTACCCTCTTCATCCTCATACCAAATATTTGCTACACCAGTCTTTCCTTCTGGATCGTGATACATATTAATTAACCTATACAGATCCAACTTAGATCTATCTGATAGATTATTAAAATTTTCTAAATGTATTCCTCCATAAACAAGATTATTGCTAATCTGTCCAACAAGCTCCAAAGCCCATTCAGATACTTCTTCCTCACTAGCATTTTCAATATCTATATCTACCCTTTGACGATGAGGGTTTAAAACAGGATTATTTCTATCTCTTAATGTTGATGGTCTCCACATAGAATCATTTTTAAAGAAGTAAGGATCCCTAAATAGTCTTTGAGCAGATTCTCTCCAGGGGTTAATTCCGTTTTCCTCATAATCATGGAAAAGTTGCCCTCCCCTGGACATTTTAAATATCTCAGGATCTACATTTTCCTCATACTTAAAAGGAATATTGTTTCCAAGTATATGAACTGAATCCCCACCATTCTTTTCAATGATGTTTTGTTTTTCAATAGTACCTTGTAGATCTAAAGAACTTTCATACTTTTCATTAGTAAAGCTCAATTTTACTATTCCTCCCATCCATATGACTTAAATTCTAGTTGTTTTAGTTTAGTATTAAAGAGTCTTTCATTTGGTCTTCTCTTTGGATCAAGAGCTAACCATGCTCTTTTCATATCCTCTGTAAATTTCTTAGGATTGTTAGCCATTGCTTTAAGAATACTTTTATTATTACCAATTGGATCTTGAGCTTTCCGTATATCCATTCTACCACCCTCTGCATCAACCATACTTCCTTTACCAAGTTGAGAATTTTCTGTAGCATATATTGAGTTATACATGTCTATAACATCTACATTAATTATTTGCATTTGGTCCAAATCTGCATTCATCTTTTTCTTTTGCTGATAATTAATGATCACATTTTCTGCTATTTTTTCCATTTCAGCTTTTGTAGGAAATGCTCCATCTTTCTCTGCTACAGATAAAAGAAACATATTTAAGTGAGAGCCTATCAGCTCCTTGTCGGTATCATCCATTGGCATGAAAGATTCTAACGGATATACAGCATTTTTAACAATTGCCAGGCTCTCTTTAAGGTCTTTGTGATATTGGGTATTCCCATTTTTTCCACCCATTAAAGAAGTAAGTCTAGCCTTATAAGTTGCTAGATCTATTTCATTATTCTTATAATCTTCATTGTTATTTTTTATCAGGTCCTCATAATCACTAGGATCATAGGCATTTGCTATAGCCGTAGAATATTCAATTGTGTTATCATGGTCCGTAATATTATCAGTCCCACTCTTTTTATTTTCATATACTTTTATAAGGGCATCTTTCTGTTCTTTGGTAAGTTTCCTTTCAGAATATAACTTATTTAGAAGTCCTGGAGTTATCTCTTGATCATCAAACTTGGTGTTGTTTGAAATGTCTTCCAATATAAGTTTATGGTTATCATGTTGGGATGAATCAATCTTTCTCTCATTATTTTTATATGCATAGTCTAAGGCTTTTTGTCTTCTATCTCTAGTTTCATCAATAACTGAATAAGCCTTTTGTTTCATTTCCAGTCTTTTGTTCAAGGGAATATGTGGGTAGTGTAAATATCTTCCAGGATTGTTTGGATCTTTTTCAAATAAAGTTTCAGAAAAGTCCATCATGTTTTCTTCAACTACTCTTTGTGCATCTTCATCATTATCTAAAAGCCTTGCTTGGTTAGAAAAGTTATCAATAGTTGTATCAACAATTAATGTTTCTAGGTCTTGTAATTCTTCAAGAACTCCAGCTTTCCCATTATCATAAAGACCATGATCAAATTTTTCTTGTAAGTAACCTTTGATGGGAGGAGAACCATTTTGTATTACAGAACCATCTGGACCAATAACTTCTTCCCTACCCTCAGATCCAAAAAGTTTATCCCAGGCTATCTGTCCTCTTGGAGTATCTCGATATTCAATTATATCATTTACTAGATTTTCTCTCTTTGCATCAAGCAAAGCAGTTTGTTGATTTACCCTTGCTGTGATTTCTAGTTTTGCAATATCAGCATCATCGAGAATATCTCTTTGTGCTACAGAAGCATTAAAGACTTTTTTAACAGCATTATTTTTAACAATGCTGTTTGGTTTTCCTGATGTGGAATCAAAATTATAAACAGTTGGTTCTCCCTTATTTGGTCCAGCACTATTTAATGAATATACATTTCCATTAAGAAGAGCAGTTTTCAGCTTTAGTTTTTCAGCCTTTACCCAATCAGATTGATCTTGCCCAGATTGTCCTATAAGAACAGATCTTGCCATAATATCATTTGATGCAGTTATATAATCATTTTCTAATCTCTGGGCTTCTGTAGAGTTTTTTATCTCTTGAAGTTTTGCTCCTATTTCAAAAACTTGCCCTCCTAAACCAGCAAGGCTACTTCCAAAGTTTGCTTGAGCAGTAGCTCCTTGAGACATAGCACTAGGGTTTGCAGAAATGCCTAACTGAATATTAGCTGGTTCATTTCCAGGTTTAGTTTGTGATTCAAATGTTGGGATCTTCATTGCCATTGTTTACTCCTATGATATTGCAGAATACTGCATACCCATTCCAGCAAGTTGAGATGCTCCACCAAGTAAACTTGAGTAAGCATTATATTTTCCAGCAGTCCTTGCTTGTTCTCCATACATCCTGGATAGATCTGCTGACATACCACCTTGAATTGCTGTTTCTTCCAACTGAGCTTCTCTAATTTTGCTGTTGTATTTTTGCATAGCAATTTCTTTTTCTGCTTCATATGCATTTTCAATTGCCACTACTAAGGGAGTCCCTGTTCCAGCTTGAAATCCATTAACTCGATAAGACTGAGCTGTTGCAGATTGAAATTTATCAAAGTCTTTCTCGAAGTCCAATATTGCAAGATCTGTATGTCGTTTTTGGATCTCTTTGGATGTTCTTGCTACTTTAGCATTTCTCTCTGCAACTTTTGCATTATACTCGTTAGCCTGTTGTTGCATCTTGCCAGTCTTCTTGGCTCCTTTGTAGGCCATGTATGTACCAGCTACAGTTGCTGTAGCTCCTACTCCCATCAAAATTGCTGGAACTGCTGTTGCCATTTTAATCTCCTTTAAAAAATTCTTGCGAAGGAATAATAATCAGTTTCGTTTGGTCCGTATTTAGGATGAAATCCTTCTTCTTTAAATCCTAAAAATTTTATAAATCTCAGAGCTTCATCCCAATCAGCAAGGACATGGGTACTCACTCTTTTGTAGTCTTTTTGCTCTGCTATAATTTCAATACTTTTTCTCAAAGTCTTTACAACAGATTTTATATGTTTTGGTACATGCTCTGTTCCAAAGAACCATGCATCGCCATGTTGATGCCATAATTCAATTATTCCACCACATGCTACAATATTATTGTTATCATCAATTCCTGTATATGATGCTCCTTCATCAACATGATGTTCAGCCCATTCTTTCCAATCAACAATTGGATTTCTCATGTCTTCGGTTACACCTCCAACTGGTTTATCTAGCCAGGAAACATGCTGTGGTTCAAAAGGTATTAATCTCATCTATCTCTCAAAAGTTTGTAGTCTTGGGAATATGGATAATATTGTTAATGGTAATGGCTGTTCGCTAACTGCATATATATATCCGTCAGAATCATATCCTGATGTAAATTCTATTGTCTTATCTCCTGTATAGAGATCTAAGGCTTCATCCATTTCGTCAGCAGAACTTCTGAATGGAACAAGATCGTTTACAGATAAACTTTGTCCAATCTTTAAACCTACGGTTCTATAAAGACGAACAGTTACATCATAAATTCTTTTTGTCTTGCCCTGGGAAGTCCCAAGAGTTGCTCCAGCATCTACTCTCATAGTTTGTAATGTTGAAGTATATTTCAGACCAAAATGTACAGTCTTCGCAGATCTATTAAGAGTAACCTGACCAGATGATACTGTAACATCTGGATGAGTTGCTCCGTCAGCAAGAACAGATAAGGTCTGTCCTTCTAAATGTCCTAATCCAGAGAAAGTAGAAAATGCACTATTGGTATATGAAGATAAGCCAGAATCTACAAAAAAGGCATCCTTAACATCTGTTCCAAAATCAAAATAATTAAATCGTTCAACAAATCTTTTTGTAGCCCCACCTATTGTTCTTTTCACTACGACATAAATATCATCTTCATCTAACTCTCCTGGAATAGTTGCAATAGATTCTACCACCCCATAATCATAAGTTACATTTGGAGATACTGATGTATCTGTCCAGGATCCACCAAGAGTATGTTCATGCCAGGCTACAATGTTTTCTTCTCTTCTGTATGTCATAACAGCAATTTTTCCGTTATTTAAAACACACCAAATAGTATTGTCTGGCTCCTGGGCATGTGCCATTTCCTTAATACCAGAAGATGTAATATGTTCAGCCATGATTGTAAGATCTGGAGCTGTATATGAATCGGTATCAAAACTATAAACAAGCTCTCTTACTTTTCTCCTAGCTCTTTGTACAAATAATGTAACATTGCCTACCTGGATAGGATCTACATTTGATGTACCATAATAAGCCTGTCTTTTAATTTGTGCTGATGTTGGAGAAAGAGGAGCATCAGATCCAGAAGATCTAACAGCAAATTCTCCACCAGATGTTCCAACAAGAAGAGAACTACTAGAGCTTAAATATCTGATCACATTAACCTGGTTAGATCCAATTGTATAAATTAAACCATCATCAGTATTTGTTCCTGTGCCAAAGTTTTCAAAATCTCCACCTTTACTAAAAAATAATGTTTGTGGGTTTGATGAGGTCCCAGCAAGAACTAATCTCTCCTCATAGAAGGCTATTGCCCTTGGATAGCCTGTTGTTGATGAGAAAGCTCCCAGGGACCAATTCTCGTCATCTACTAAAGCTCCTTGAATAGATACTGCTGGTCCAGCATTTTCATTGTTGAGATCATCGGATGGAGCAAGAAGGATGGTATCTTCTGTTGCCTGGACAATAAGTTTTTCTGGATAGGTCGTATTACCTACTGTTGCATTGTTATCGCTATTGCTAAATCCAGCTACCTCAATGCTCATTCCTGTTTTTAATCCTTCGGTAACAAAATTCTTTTCGCTGTTCACATATCTATCATTATGCTCCAGGCCTGTAGAAGATGGATCTCCTTCAACAGCCGATATTTTCGTATTAGACACATAAGGCATTAACTCTGTTCTATATTCTTCATTTTCTTGTACAGTTGTTGATACAGAGGTTAAGGATGTAACTGTTGCTCCACTATTGTGAGCTGATGCCGTTGTCCCAAGCTGTCCTCTCTGTACTCCTGAGTTGACAGAGTTACCAGCAATGGATGTATATTTAATTATCTCAGATCCTATCTGGAAATATCCTCCTGGGCTATCTGTTTGAAATCCTGTATTAGATCCTATGTTAATTGTAGTATCTGTATTTGAGATACCAGATGAAAGTGTAGTTGTTACTAAAGCTGTTATTTTTGTATAACCATCATGTACTTTAATAAGTCTACCAACATCTGTACTTTTAAATCCAGTATCATCATTTATGCCTACAACATCACTAGCATATACATGTGGGGTTCCTGTCCTGGATGATGCCCTCATAGTTGTTTGAGTTATGTTAGGATCCATCATCGGACCATTTTTGAAATTAACTTCTGTTAATATCCAATCAATATGACTTGTTCTTGTTAATTTTCTAACAGGATGATCTGGATGAACTAAGTACATAACATCAGCAGATTGAACGAATTTTATATCAGGCAATTGAGCAGTAGTGTATGTGGTAACTGTCTCTACAATAGAGTTTCCACCATCAACAATAATTCCACCGTCTCTGTAAAAACGAATATAGTTGTTTCCAAATTCTAGGATATAAGTTTGGGAAATATTAAATTCAAAAGGTATTAACCTAGTTGCGTTAGATGATGTTTTAACTTCTTTAATAAAAATTGTTCCAGGTCTTCTGGAGACACCCCCATGAGGATGGACCAGTAAGTTTTTCATTTGCCTGGCTCCAGTAAAGTATTTCTCAAGATCTACTCTACCAGCCATTTTTTCGCTTAACTCTCCAGAGGTAAATGCATTAAAAGCTGGGGCTGATTTTGCCATATTATCTTCTCGAATTTATAAATGTATTTGCTTGTAAGGATCCAGAATCAGCTACATTTTCATTTGTTCCAGGCATACCCTCAGTCGCATCGACAAACCGAGCTTCTGTTAATTTGAGCATATATATATCCATCATTTGTGCTGATAAGGTATTGGATCCAATAACTGGATATGAAATATCTGATGCAAGTCTTGAAGCTATCGCTTCTACAAGTAATTGATCGTATTGCATCGGATCTGTGATTTGAGCTACATACTGAATTTTTAACGGAGCAGATTCATCCGTTACAATTTTTCTTCCTTCCACCTGGTAGACACTATCTAAGTATTCAAGTTTTAAAACTCTCAGACAGTCTCCTGGTAAAGTATATGAATAAGCAAACTCCCAATCTGGAGCTGTTGTATCTGCTGGTAAGGCTGTTCTTTTAATTAAACAATTCCAAGGATGAGATCTGAAAACTGCATCCCTTACATGAGGGTATCTTTGATTACAGATTCGCCCTACTTTTGAATCCTCTTGCAAAGTTAATATAGTTGAAGCTCCTATCATGTTAAGAGCTGAATTGCATATATCTACATCTGATGTTGCCATTATAATTCCTTATAAAAATTTTTGATATGAGGACTGCAATCGCTAGTCCCCATATCTTTTATTTAGGTTACTAACTTACTGTATAGTAAACGACACTTGTGATTGTGCCAGAAGCCGAAGCTCCAGCAGTTGTAATCAGTATGTCTGTTACAGCATCAATCTCATATCCTATAGATCCGATAACACCATCGCTTGACAATGAAATGAGCTTGTTGCCCGTATTCATCGCTTGAGCTGTTATGTATCTATCTGCATCAGCAGAGTCTCCAACAGCGAGAGTAACAGATCCACCTAAAGCATCAGCTTTAACATGAATGTCTACTACTCTTGCTCCTTTTGGAAGTCTCGCTACTGTGATGTCTGAACCAGCTCCAAGAGAACTTGCTTCGTAAGTGTCTTTAAAAACTCTTACTTTTCCAGATACATCAGCAGAACTTGCCAACACGGAAGGAGATGCGTCTAAATTAGTAATGTTTGTTGCTTTTACACTAGCCATTTAAAATCTCCTATTCTGAGCATAATACTTGTACGACTTTAGCTTCTTCCATTCTGGTAGCTCCAAAGTCAGCACAATAATAAACCTGAGTTGAATAAGATTTGTCAGCTCTCTCTTCGATTCGAGAGGTAACATTCTTACCGACACCAAGCAGAAGACCATCTTCTGCCCAAGCAAAGCAATTTCTTGCTCCACCTGATGTCCCAAGTCTATTGGTTACAATAAATTTAAAACCGACAAATGTATCAATATCGCCTTGGGCAAGAGCTTTGACTGTATTAAAGTCTGAGCTTGTTACCGTAGTGTTATTTAATAGATCTTCGATTTGTTCAGGGGATACTGCAATATATCTTGCAAGTGTTGGATCGACATTGCCTTCATCGAGCTTTTTCTTAGCTTCGACTAATTTAGCAATTGTTAGTCCTGTGGATCCATGTGCAATAGTATTAGTCAGAGAAACAGAAGAAGATCCTGTTTTTCCAGTTAATGCACTTCCAGTTGCAGATGTGATTATCGCATCATCCATAGCTCTACCCATAGCTCCAGCCATCGCTTTAGCATATGTAGAAGACGGATCTGTTAAAAGACGAACTTTATCAGCATCGTCAATTAGATCTGCCACTTCATATGTGGATGTCAAAACCATGCGTCTAGCATGTGGAGTCTCAATCAGAGGAGTATCTGCATGTCGAGATGTTCTTAATTGAGCTGTTGTTGATCCAACCTGATCAAAAAAGGCTTTTTCGCCATTTATCGATTCTTCTCTAACTGCACTCCTAAATAAGCTAACTTTCTGTTGAGAAAGTAGCTGAATGTTTGCACTAAATTGTTGTACAAACGCAGTAGTTATTTGATTACTCATAACTATCTCCATTATTAAAGTGTTGTTAAAAAAATAGGCTACCCATAAAGATTATGGACCAAAGTTAATGCAGAATCCGTCTGCAATCGGAGGGGCTTTTCAGCTTATCCTAATCTTGTAAGTATAGGTCTTGCGATTGTCTATGCATCCTCTGGATGTAGTTGTTGAAATAATTCTTCAACTCTTCTTACATAAGAACTGTGTTCTGGATGTTTCTTGTCTCCATATGGACCAGCAATGTCCATAAGTTTATCAAGCTCATCCTGTAATTCGTTTGGATTTTTACCGACAGATCCATTAAGGCCTTTGATAGAATCTTCTCCTATCCTGGTCCTAATATAATCGCCAATATTACTCATCATTTTTATGAAACCAACATTATCCCCAATCTTAGATCCATCGGATAATTCTATTTCTAAAAAGTCATTTGAGTCATCTCCAGCAAAAAAAGTATTTAAAACATTTTTTGATAAAGATAATTTATCATCAAAAGTTTGTCCCCATTCATTTCTTAATGCTAATGCTGATTTTTCTTGTGCCTGTCTTGATCCTTCTGCTGACATGTTTGATAACTCAGCAGTATTCTCATTCCAAAGTGTTATTAAATCTTGCACTTGATTGTTGTTAAGACCAATCTTGTGAGCTGTTTCTTGAAACCATCCAAGTAGATTTTCGTCTACCTCCATGCCTTCTCCTAAACCAGAGCTTGTATCAAACTCATATTCAGAGCTTGTAGATGGCATACCTAGTTTAGTATAAACCTCTCTCCATTCTTCTTCTGTTGCTGACTGTCCAGGCATAACAATTTTATCCTTTCCTATCATGCCCTGGGCATGAGTATAGCTCTTAGCTAAGTCTCCAACATTATTAAAATGTTGTAATGATTTATGGTCTTTAAGATCTTCTGGAAGAGTATCTCTCCAAGAAGATTCAGATGTTTGCTCCTGACTGACAGATCCTACATCGGCTACTGGAGCTTCTGTTGGGATTGCCTGTTCAGATACATTCGCTTCTTCTGACATTTTTTCTCCTATTGTTGTTATTCAGCTTGTTTACCAATTTCCCCCATTTGAATGAGGAATAACACTACAGATCGCTGACCTTCTGCATATGCTAATTCGTTAGGATCAATCACATCTGTTTTTACAGTTGTTGAATGATAATGAAATCTTCTTTTTAGATCTGTTAAGACTTGCTGACCTATCGCATTTTGAGCAAAAGTTGCATATAAAGACTGCACTCTTTTTAACTCTTCTTGTGGATCTATCTCTTCCTTAGTTTCTATTTCCATTAAATTTCCTCCGTATCAATGGCTCCTATAGCTTCTATTGCTGGGGCTGTATTTTTAGCTACCTCAGACTCTAATAATTGTTGTTGCCCTTCTTGCTGTTGGGCTTTCTCTTCTTCCTTTTTATTCCTTAATGCTTGAACCTGATCATCAGATCTTATAACTGATGCTGGTATTGATAGGCTTCTTAACAGATGCTTAACAAGTCCATCTCCATCAAGATGATCTATAATATTAGGATCTATTTGAGCTACAGGCTGAATGATTTGAAGCATTTGTAATGTAGCTTGTACATCTGTTTGCCTTTGAGCTTTTGCCAATGGAGATACATATTCAATATCAATATCCTGTCCAGATATTATCTGTGGAGGAGGAGGGAATTGTTCTTGCCTTATTAAGATATTAAAACATCTGTTAATAAGGGGCTGGAGCAATTCAGCTTGTAATCTCCCCAGGACAGGACCAAGAAGTCTCATTTTTTCTTCGGTCCTTGCAACTACCTCAGTAGCCGTCATTTGAGGACCAGCCCCCATGACCAACTGATCGACATAAAACGCAGATCTTATCGCTTGTCTTCGTTGGTCTTCCATTTGTAGACCAAGAGGATTGTTAGATCCTGTTTGTAATGGTTCTAATCTATCTCTTGTTCCACTTCTGTAAAAATTTAGACCTCCTGGAACTGTTCTAATAGGTAACATAAAACCGTCATCAGGAAGCATGAGAGGAGGATCTACTTGTTTCTCAGCAGATCGAATTGTCACTTCACTCATCTTATTTAACATTTTTACATCTGGAAGGGATTGCATAGCTGGGCTTCTTCCATATCCTCTTTCAAAACTTGCTTTCAAGTATCGAGGACACATGTAGGGAAATTCATCAAAACCACTTTCCCTAATAATAACTTTTTCTTCTGGATCTATATAAATAGATGCATATGGTTTGTTTTCAGAAGAAATTTTTTCTAAATCTCTTTCATCCCTTGGCATAACAACATGAACAATTTCTATTTCCTCATGTGGATCTGATTTCATTAATTTGTTTATCCTGGAGGATGCTTCTTCTCCAAAAAGTTTTTGTGCAGATCTAACGGATAATTTATATTTTCTATAAACTGTATCAACTCTACCTTGTGCATCTTCTGCTAGGAAACATTCTGATATATGCCTGGTTTCAAATCGGAATCCAGCTTCATCTTTTTCAACATAAAGAACTCCAGTCCCAAATGTTATAAGATCATGGTATAGCTCATGGATCTGTTCTTGAAAGTTAGATCTATGAAATTGTGCATACATAACTTGCTCAACTTTCTCTAACCATTCTTTGGCTTCATCAACAGCTTGAAGCTCATTGTTCATAAAACATAAATTAAACCAATTAGTAGATGCAGAAGTTAACATTCCGTGAATGGATGCAGATAGCAATTCAGATGCATGGATGGCAGTACCATCATAGATCTTATCCATCCTTTTATCCCCAGCAGATCTGGTCCTGGTAAAATCAGCTTTTCTCGGAACAATATAATCAGCGACATCTTGCCAATGATCTTCCCATGACTCCCTGGATTGTTCTAAAGAAGAAAGCCTATCCAAAAGTTTAGTTGCTAATTTTTTTGTGTCCTCATTTAAAGAAGGCTCTACATCTATAATTTCTTCTGCCATTTTAGTTTGATCCTGTTAGTGTTGATGTCTTTATACTACCACCCATTAAGGTAGTTGGTTTTGTTTTGCTTCTTCCCCTCTTGCCTGTAATTGTTTGAGGAGAAGATCCTGGATCCTCGTCTCCAATACGAACTACATCTTTTGGAGCAAAGAAAGTCCCTGTGGATTTTTTCTTGTCCTTATCTTTTTTAGCCTTGGCTGTATTGATTTTTAATTCTTCAACAGTTGTTCCCCATGCTTCTGCAATAGCTTCTAATGTTAGACCATAAGATTCCAGGTCCAGATCATCATTTGATAGCCAATAACTTAATACATATTCTTGATCAGTACCTTCTGCATTAAGGACCATCTGGCCAACAAGGAAATTAGTAACGGAAAGCTCTATATCTGCAATGCTGTCTCCACCTACACCATACAACCAGCCTTTACCTTCTGATTTCCATGAGTAGTCTGTTAAGTATCTCATAGCTTCTTCTGCTGTTAATACTCTGCCTTCTCCATATATTAACTCAATAAGGTTTTGTAAGCCCTCATATTGACTATGATCTGTAATATTATCCAGGCTCCACTTTTGAGAATTATCTAACCCAGAAACAAAGAGTTTCGATTCAGATAACCAATCAGCAAGGAAGGTATCAAGATCTGCTTCTGATATTTTTCCATTATATTGTCCTGTATATTCCTTAACCAGATTAAAATAATCTGTCATAGTTTTGGATGATAAGATAACTCCTGTATCAGTACCTTGATCAATCATTGTATTAAAGAAAGCCAGAAGTTGCTGTTCATCATCAGCCGTTAATACACCATCATCTCCTGTAGCAAATAGACTAGAGATCTCATTATATAATGTAGCAAAGTCATCTGTTACATCTGATCCTGTATCAACAAGAATTTCATTTAATGTTGTTTTAATTGCATCAAGTGTTTCTGAGTCTAAGTCTGTTGTAATATCACTATCACTATCGCTATCAGTCTTCTTAACATTTGTTACAAGCTCCATGCCTTCATAGCCCTTACCGTCTTGACCAACAAGCTGACCATTCTCATTAAAGTATAGGCTAGTTGTTGTAGCTGTTGTTATCTCGGAACCTGGAATATCTATGGTAAATATAAATCCTTTAGATCCATCTGCAAAGGTATGTTCATTGATACTATCAGCAGATAGTCCAGAAGCTAAAATACCATCTGGTATACCATCGCCATCTTCATCTGTAGATCCTGTAAGCCAAACTCCTGTGATATAATTTGGATCTTTTTCTGTTTGAGTTAGAATATTATTTACAAGACCAAGATAAGTAGCATCCGTTGAAGCATCATCAGCTCCGACTGTAATTGTTTGTTCTGTACTACCAGCAACATAGCCTGTGCCTGTATACTGATCTGCGTCTATTGTTTCAATCTCTAGGCCAGAAGCATCTGTAATTCTGTAAGTGTCGATTTCCCCATCCTGGTCCGAGTCAAATCCATAAGCAAAGTTACCATTGTCCAATTCAATAGGCTCTGTGTTAATCGTAGAAGTGTTATCAAGAGTTTCATCAAGAGTTTCATCAAGCTCTAAAGTTTCATCTTCATCAGATTGATTGTCTGTTGTTTTAGCAACTTCTGATCCATCAGATAGACCAATATATTTTCCATCCTTATCCCAGTTATAAGAAATATTTGTTTCGTTTCCTCCTCCTAAATAATCAAAATTAATAGTAAGAGTTTGTGTCCATGTTCCATCTTCATTTTCTTGCCAGGTAGAATTGTCAGCTCCAAATCCTGTAGATTGCCAGGTATCATCCAGGACAAAATCAGGTTTTACAGATTCAACATCTATAAGGTTAGAATCAGTAGTATCAGTAATATTATCAACAGAAGAAGAAGTCGAACTGCTATCTTCATCTGAGCTTTGAGATAATAAAGAGGTAATAGAATCGTTGTCTTTAGTAATGACTGAACTGTCGATAATATCACTTGTATCAGTAACTTCATTTGTTTGCCCTTCTGTATTTGTTGTTTCTGCATTTAGCAATGTAGATCCAGTAGTTGAAACTTGCTCTCCACTAAAGCCTAGTTGTTGGGCTTGAGATAATAAGTTTGGATCTAACTCATCTAAATTTATTCCTGTTGTACTCATCTACTTTCCTTATGCGTATTTTAAAATTTTTTTTGGGCTAACTCGGTACTGCTGATGAAATAATAATACTCTCTATAATATCATCTGGAGTTGGTTCTATTTCTGTTTCTGGAATGAATCCTTGAGATCTTGCATCAGCTAGTATCTGATCTGAACTTGCTCCAGCCGTGGTCCCAAATGCTCCAGGAGACATCACGGTAACAGGAGTTGTTAATCCCATCGGTCCTGTAACAATTGTACTTGCCCTACTAAATCTTCTATAAAACATTTCCTTTGTTCGCTGGACCATATCTTTATAAATAATAACATCATCAGGCTGGATTGTTTCTCCCTCATTGATCATTGTTGGATCTATCGGAGATCCGTCTGCTATTAATACACTCTTGCCAGTTGTTGGATCTGTATAAATTTCCTTATCAGAAAACTTCGTTGTATAGGGAGTTACGACAGGCTCAGTTGGATCGGAGTTTAATAAATCATCCTTATCTCCACTACTCTGTTGTGAAGTATCTACAGGCACATATACTTTTTTCTTCTTAGCCAATCGCTTGTCTCCTATTATCGGATCCTAGAGGATCCCATTTATTATCAGCAAAACTTTGTGGAACTTGCTTCAATTGTTGTTGTTTCATTCCTACGGCCATATAGCGAAAGGCATCAGCTCCGTGGCTGGTCCAATCATGGACAGGGGTAGCTCTGAAAGCTCTGGTTCTTTCATTGTAAGCTCTATGATAATGTCTCAAGGATTCTAACCCTTCCTTACAATTCTTTACATCAAAGGTACATCTGGGCAATGCCATCTTCACGGCATGGATCCCATCCTCCAGGGGAAGTTTCGGAACCACTCGAAAATTTATTCCCAGATCATAGGCTATTTCTCTCCTGGATCTTCCTGTTCCTAACTCTCGGACCTCAATATCATGTGGAGCATTGTGGCTCCCATATAAATATTCTTTTTGTTCCAGGACATGTACAAAATGGGGAAGCCCTTCATTGCGAACCTCATAATAATCTATAACACTTATAGATCCACCTCTGGAACTCTGGGTAAACCATATTGCCGTACTATCATTTAATCCAAGATCCCACCAGGTATCGACTCTATTCGATGGATCATAAGGAGTTGTTGTGATCTTTCCATCCTCCTGTAATTTTTCCATTTCCTTGCCATATATGGATCCTGGTATATTTGCTACCCAGCTACATTCAAACTCCTGGGCATACTGATCTGGAGACATTGTTTGTGATGCCTGGCTTAATTCTTCCTCATCTAATATATCTGTTTCACTAGCCTTATATAATGCCGTATACCATTCCTTCTGCTGTTGGGCATTTTCATAAAGATCATAAAACATATTATGTCCTTTAGGAGTCCCAATGAAATAACAGAAACCTTTTCTATCGGATAAAGCTGGTCTTATCACTTCAGGGAATATGCTCTCAGGCATATCAGCAACTTCGTCAATAACACATCCATCTAAATAAATACCTCTAAGACTATCTGGATTCTCAGATCCTAAAAGAGTTATTCTAGCTCCTGATGGAAGATCGCATCGTAATTCCGTTTCATTATATTTTATTCCAGGAATCTTATGCGTAAATTGTTTGATATAATCCCAGGCTACAGATTTCGCCTGTCGATATGTTGGAGCTACATATGCAAATCTAGGATTCGGCTTATCGCAAAGAATACTAGCTCGAAGTAAATGATTAATAGCCATAACAGTTTTGCCGAATCGTCTATGACAAACTATTACAGCCCATCTGTATTCATCCAGATCTGCATGTAATTCATTTTGCAATTCTCTGGGAGTATATGGAATAACTACCTCAGTCAATGTGTCTCTCCTTGATGGGACTATAACGGTATTACAGGGAACGCCAGATTCTTTGGGGGTACCCCTTTGGTTTTTTGTCAGTTTGGAGTCATATCTGGAGTCAAGAATGATTTCTTCCCAGAGATCTGCCAATGTTAAGGGGAACCAAACCCCTTAGATCTGTCAGCAATCGCATGTGCGTAAGAATGACGACACATACTGTCCACCACTACGATGTTCACTACTCACTTAATGTTAATGCTTGGTCTTCTAAACCCATACTTAGTTGGTCTTCCTCCTTGATCCTCAAGTCCCTGTTTCTTAATGTTGCTCTGATCTATCGTTGGCTTTTGACCTGGAGGAAGCAAGTTGTTGTAAGACATCTTACCCATCGCTGTTTCCCCAGCGAATAGTAAGCTCTCCTGTTTCTTGCTTGTCTTCTACTTTGTTCCTTAATGATCCTCTTGGCTGTAGTTGTGTCCGTCTCTTGTCTAGCCAATAGCTCATCTTGTCTCGTCTGATAATCTCTGTATGCTTCTCTTTGACATCAATAGGATAGCTCTCGTTCCACATGTCCATCATTGTGTCATGGATCTTCTCTGCTTGTAAGGCTCTTGCCTTCATATACTCCTCGAAGATCTCGTCACTATCCTGGACATGTCTCAAGACAGTCCTGTCTGATGGCATGTCTTCATCCTTGCAGATTTGTGTCAGACTTTCTCCGTCTACAATTCTGTCTAAGATCTTTCGAAAAGTCTTTTGATTAACTCTAGCCATAGCTCTTATAGAATAAATAAAGTTAATGCTAATGCAAAACTCACTCCAAGCAGTACATATAAGCCTGTCTCGGATAAGTTATGAAAAAGACTGAGAAGTTTATCTTTGATAATATTAAGTATATTCATTTTCAACTCTTAGGTTATATCTCCTCGAAGAGCTAGTCCCAGAGCATGTAAGACAAGGATGTCTACATACTAGCCCTTTGGGGAGGAGAAGTGTTTGATTTAATAAGTGTCTGATGTTGTCTGATATAAGATCTATTTGAAATCAATCATTGAAAGGTTGAGACACAAATAGCTCTAGGTTATCAATTATTAGCCATATTTGAGGACATATGCAACACATTTTGTGCATCAGGTTGTATCGCATACCATAGTTTGTATAAAGCATCCATGTATCGTCTCTTTGCTGTTCTTGGATCTTTGTGAATGATACGAGCTATTTTGGTCCAATTAGGTCCTCGATCTCGAAAAGCTCCAGACATGTTTGTAGCCCAAATAAGCTGTTTCTCGTCAAGGGAGCAGTAAAGGGATAGCAACTCGATAGCCAAGTCATATCTGTCTAGTTGTTCTCCAGATGGTTTTGGTAATCGAGTCTTTGCCTTTGAGTAACCATAGGCCATCCAGTCTGTCTTGTAGTCCATCCAATGGGTTAGCTTTTGTCTTAGTCTGACCGATGGCATCATTCGTTCTGTTTCACATGCCTCGGCAAATAGCTCGTCAAGTTTGTCAATGCCTTGCTCAACAATTTTGTCTAAGTGTAGATCCTTTTGCTTTTTCATTTTATCCAAGCCTTCATCTCGTCATAAGTCATTCTTGATACAGCTATGGCAAGTTTGCTCCAGGCATCTCTGGACATGTTTTTGGAAGCAAGGGTAAGTTTCTTATGGACCTGGGATTCTACATAGCCATTCTTTATGCCTTTGTGCTTGGCTACTTGGTAGTAAGGATTCGTACCTTTGACGGCTTCTTTTAGCAGTCTTATATTTGTCATGCTACTCGATGACATACTGCTCTGGTCTTTTTTGTTTAAAGGTTTTTGTTTTAAAAGACGAAGAAGGTTTTTGCTTGAATAGTCTTTTGGTCTTAGAGAAGCTGTCTCAGTATCATATTTCGTCATCTTTGTAAATCCTCTTCCATCTTTTCCATAAAAAGCCTAGCCCAATTCTGGGAAGGTTCAGATTGAAGTCCTTCATTAATGCACTCCACTTCTGTCCCTCCGTCATTTCGAGCTTTCTCAAAACAGTCTTTTCTGAGATCTTTTGTTTCATAATCCATCTCATAACAGAGCAGTTTCCCAGCTCCGTTAATAACCCATCCTCCTAGATGCTGATAATGTTTGGATCCACATATATGACACTTCCCAATACATACAATTTTCTTCCTGGGCATACATCACTTTCTTTTCGTGTAATAGTTAGCCATTAAAATTCCGAGACAAACAATCCCTAAGAAGTCAAAAAGAGTTATTGTGAAATTCATCTCATATACTTCCAATTCTTGGCCATAGCTATTGCGACATCCATCCAGGTAGCTTTTTGAAAACCAATTCCATACATACTTCTTCTTGGCATCTCCATAGCTTCCATTGCTTCTTGAGGAGTAAGATCCTCATTCATCCAATATTTAAGTTGCTCTGAAATAATGAAAAATATCTCATAGGCTGGTATGTCTATAAATTGCGATACTGTTAGATCTAAAGGATCTGTAAAAATATTCTTATTTTCTTCCATCGATATACCTCTTTGCATCGGCTTGAGTTTTTGTTTCCTCCAGCCATATATAAAAATCCTTTGCCGTGACTTCTCCCAGGGTAGCTTCTTGAACCACCAGGATGTTATCTGGCTCTGGAAAACTAAAATCTTTGTGATGAGCTTCAAGCATCCATCGTCTAACAATAGATCCATCAGAAATCCCAAATTTTTCTGCTAATAGTTTTAAGGTAAGTTTTTTACCTCTCTTCTTTTCTTGTTTCTTTACCCATTCTTTCAAATGCATAATATTCTCCTCAATGTGAGTTAATAAAATTTTATGTATGGGATTCAGAATAATCTGTTTGACTTAGGAAGACATAGTAATATACTTTCAAAATAAAACAAGTTAGTTTTTAATTTTGGAGGAGAAAATTATCATGGATGAACAACCAGATAGACCATATTGGCAACGAGGTAATTCTGAATTGACAGTAATACAGAAAAATGCCCCTGTTTCATTTAGACCAGGAGACGGAGTAATAGTGTCAAGATTGAATCACTTAATAGAAATAAATAATTTTAGTAATGAAGATCTAGCAAAAGATCCAGAGATCAATATAAGAGAAGAGACGGTATCGAAACATAGAAATGGTAGATCTCCAATCAGTTGGGAAATGGCAGAAGCCTATGCTAAGTTTTTTAAAGACAGAGATATAATGGTAGATCCTATATTTCTTATTACAACAAAAGTTGAAGGCTCAATGCTTTTTGATAGTGCTGTAGATGCTGGGAGAATTGAAGTTATTGGACAATTTGTTCAAAGCAATGGATCTGTAGAAGTCTTTGAAAGAACGGATGCTCCTTTGTTTTTGAAGTCTGATGTTCTTAACCACTACATCATTAACAATGCAGATAATTATGGTCTTACTTCATTTATATTTGTCGATGGAGAAATAACATCCCCTTTTAGAGGGCTGGAAGATTTTCACATGCAAGATTATCATTATTGGATTACCTTAAAAAGTCCTATGATAAATAAAATAGTCCATAAATTTTCTAACCAAAATCTTTGTGTCGTAAAATTAAAGGATAAAGACATTCATCTTGCTGGAATGGTTTACCAAAACCCAAAGAGAAATTCCCAGGCTCCAACTACTTACAGTATATCGGATCCAGGATGGGGCATGAAAAACCAATTTACTCCCCAGGACATGGACCTATCTTCTGTAGAGCTTGAATGGTCTACTCCTGTTGTTAATGCAATTATGAATCCCCAGGCTAATGGGATTGATATGGTCCAGGAGAAGAGATAAAATAACTCCAATGTAAATTTTTGAAAATTAGGGAGCTTCGGTTCCCTTTTTTTTTGAAAAAACTTGTGGATAATTCTGTTAATATCTGTCCGTGCATTACCTTGTAATACCATATGTTGCTTTATAAAGATCTATTTCATTTTTTGTGAATTAATTTAATTGACCTACCATACCAAATACCTATGATTTCTAAAGGGAGAAAATTCTTTTGGAAAATCGAAAACAAATACCAGACTGGGCAATAAGATATGATTTTAATTGGCATAGTAATCCAGCTAGTAAACATTTTAGCAAAACATTATTTGATAAATCTTATGTAAGGCCTGTAGTTAATGAAGCCTGGGAAATTATAAAAGGTAATAGAGAAAATTCAGATGCATCTATTAAAGATATGCATGAAGCCCAAAAAGTTATAGATAAATTTCAGTATGACTCAGCTCCTATGTGTTTAGGTAGAACTGTTCAGACAATATGTGATGCCAGGCTATTGCCCCTGGATGAATTAAACAGGATCTTTAAAACCACAGACAGATTAGAGGTAGAGAAAAAAGCTCGTCATTCTTTAGAAACATATGTCCCTTACAAACATGCGAAGGATGATGATTTAAGAGCTAAAGCATGTCTTGAGGTACTTGATAATACAGTAGAACAAGCCATGAAGGGATTAGAACATACATTTAGGTTATTAGGCTTAAACCAATGGGAAGGAGAGAAAGATGTTTTTATTGAGGATCTAAATGGGATTGATCTGAAATACTTTTTAAAGCCTGATTATTGCAACTTGATTGAGCTGAAAGTTAGAACTCCTGGAATAAGGAAAAATTCTAAAAAAGGATGGGCGAAAGGATCACTCCCCTCTACTCCATATCCTGGATGGCTCAATCAAGTCTCTGCATACCATCATGTAACCAAAAGACAACCAGCCATAATTGTGGCTAATGATACAGACTACAGGATCTTTCATCCAGATGAAGAAGATAGTTTCACAGAACCAGACCGTTTACATATGACATGGGAAAATATTGAACAAGATCTTAGGATCCATGAAAGAATATTAAAACAAGCCCATAGAATATCAGTCGAAGAGGGTTTGAACCCAGAAGATAGTTTAAAGACATTACTTAGATCTGTCGTACCAGATTGGTCTCATATCTCCTGGAGCAATTTAAACCCAGAAGTTTTTGATCAAGCAAAAAGTTTATGGGGATATTAAAGGAGATAAAATGGGAACACCATCAGATACAGATTTTACATTAACAATGCCAACAGAAGATCCATTTAAAGTAGATCCAGAATTTACAATAGATCCATCAGTTGCCAAGGCTTTTATTGAAGCTCAAAAGGCTCTTAGAGGAGTTGAAAAAGGTACTGATGCTCAATATGGAAAGTTTAGAGGTATGGAAGACATTATGAAGGCTTTGAGAGGATTAAATCAGGAAGATAGCAATGGTATTTTGGACCATGATATTTTCCCTTTTTCTTATTGGCATGAAGTCAATGGTAAGCAGTACCACTCCATGAGGATGTTACACTCATCTGGAGCAACAGGCATGGCTTCTACAATTGTTATACCAGAGGAGCATAGTCTCCGTGGAGGTAACAACATGCAAGGTTTAAAATCTGATGGCTCATACAGTTTAAGGATCCATCTGGAATCTATGTTTTTATTTTTTCAAGAAGATAATGATGGATATGAAAAGCCAAAAACAGGAAAAAAGCCAGGGCAATTAGAAAGTGAAGAAACTAATGAATCACTACCTAAGAAGGCAAAAGAAAAGGACCAGACACTATATAGATTAAAATTAATGGATCAGGTTACTTTAAAAGAAACCTTACCTCAAATAGAAGCCTGGGTTAGGAATAATCAAATAGCATTAAATGATTTAGAAAAGGATTTTCCAGAGATCTACAAAGATGTTTGGGACCATGTTCAAAAAACAAAACAAGATATAATGGAAGGAAAGAAATAATGAAACCACAATTTAGCAATAGCAGTAGATGCACAGTATTTAAAGACATGAGTAAAAATTGGGATGGCGAATCAAATTTGGGGACCACCAAATATTCAACTTCACTATTTTTTAATAAGAAAGATGACATGTCTAAAGAAGATCTACAGATGGTAAAATATTTTCAAAAATGGGCCTTAGAAAACAGCATTACATTTGGAGTAACAATTCAAACCGTCAATGATGGAAGTTATCAAAAGGCTGTAAGTGTAACTCTATTTCCAAATGAAGTTGAAGGGGATGAATAACATGGATGACAATGATGAAAAATATAAGTTACTTAACACTAAAGAAGTTGCGAGATTATTATTCGGATCTGAGGAAGAAAGCAACACCAAGAAAGTTAGAAGACTTGCAAGGAATGGAACAATCAAACATTTCAGAAATGGAAAGCATTACCTCTTCAATAAAGCTGAATTACCAGGAGCTACTAATAATACCAGTAGAGAACAAGATAACAGTTGTAGTAGAGGGGAAGGAATATCACATAGAAGTCAGCAGAGAATATCTACTGAGTAAAGCAGAAGAATTTTTAAAGAGAGGAAGAAGAAGTGTTTAGCTGGTTAAAATGGTATCATAAATTATTCTTAGTATTTGCATTTTCATTTTACTTTTTACTCTACCAGGCAAGTCCTTTTAATAAGCCCAAGCCTGTTGAATGTGTTGTGGTAAAAGATGGCTAAAGAGAGAAATAAAAAAGGTAAGCAGTCCCACAATAGAGAATCAAAGATCTTTAGGAATTGGGGTTTAAATACATGGGAAGAAATTAAGGAGAGAGTTAATGCAAAAAAAACATACAAACCAGCTCAAGGGAGCAATGACAAAAAGGTCGATGAATAGAAAACACATACCTATCACATTACCTGGAGGAAAAGAATTTGTGATGGATGAAGATGGAAGAAGAATAGGAATTAGGGATAGGGACCAATGAAATATTACACAACATTTTATAGAGTTGTTTCCTGGGGAGGTTTAGCAATATTATTCCTTCACATGTACGGCTTTATCTAAGGACCAGGGTTATATTATTTCCCATTTGATAGCTTGGGAGAGCTAGAGAGTCCAGATCTCCCACCAAATACTGTCAGCATTATTCAAATCCATTTTAAAGCCCATACAGACAAATCATATGTTTTATGATTCATACTATAGTGATGTTGCTTAAATCTCTTCTATGAGCTTCCTATGAGTCCGTTTTTCTTAATTTATGATCCCTGGAGGGATATGTAGTCGATTTTCTTTTAAATAGAGATTTGTTACATCAGTTACGAACTCATTCATGTCATATGATAAACCTCGGTCCAGGAGATACTGCAAGGCATCAATATATTCTTGCTCTTCTTTACACGGAATCAATCCATGTACCTTCATAACAATTTTGAATAAAACTTCATCTGACATTTTCTTTCCTGGATAAAAAAAGGGGACCAAAAGATCCCCTTTTAAAAGTCAATTAAATTTTAAAATTATAAACTAGCTACCATGTCTAAAGTTTTAGAATCTTGATAATTATTTAAAGCAATCACATGGGCATAAACTCTTTCAGTAGTTGCGATCTGTTGATGTCCAAGAAACAATGAGATTTTTTTAAGATTATCTTTTGAATCGCCATCAGTTAAGATTAACTTACTAGCAACATAGTGTCTTAGGCTATGCCATGTTACAGGCTTTGCTCCACCCTTCTTAATTGCACTTTTAAGAATGAAAGAAAGAGTATCGTAAGTAGCTAACTGACCTTCATAATTATAAGATGATGTGCTACTAGCTCCATAGGCTCTAAATCTTTTACCATATCTGATAAATACTTCTTTATCTTCCTGGCTGTATTTAGTTTCCATCTTCCAAGACAATAATGCTTTTTTAAGATCTGGATTAAGAGGAATCTTTCTACCAATTATAGCTGTACTTTCTCTTAACTTATCAGCCTTTGTTCCATCGCCCTCAGATATGTTTTTATTAATAGTGATAACATTATTATCAAAATCAATATCAGACCATGTTATAGCAAGTTGTTCTCCAGCTCTCATGCCTGTCTTAACGGCCATCAAAAACATTAACTGCGAAAATGTATCATCAAAAATATTTTCCTGGATCAATTGAATGTTCTCTTCGGAGATACTTTCAATATCAAAAGATTTAGAATCATTTTTAAATAAAACTGAAACCATTTTTTCCACAGTAGGTCTTGCAGTAATAAAATCTTGTGTCTGACACCAGACAAAAAATCTCTCCAGGCATGAATGATGATTTTGAATTGTCTTCCTGGATCTGCCTTTAGATTTATTATATCTATAAAAATCTGAAACATCACTAGCTCTAACTTCGTCACAAATCATTTTGCCAAGATCATGCTGTTTTAATAATTTACCGACATAGACATATCTTGAATATCTATCCTTAGTCATCTGATTAGAGTCATAAAGAGGGTTAATATCTTTTTCCATGAAAACAGAATAAATATGGTTTACAGATTTCTTATTCGCTTTAGGTACAACTTTGTTATTAACTTTCTGCTTGTAAATTTCTTTAGCAGTTGTTTCAGCAAGATCTCTAGTTTTAAACCAAGTGTCTTTGTACTCAGCTTTTAATTTTGGATCCTGGAAAGTGATGGTCCAAGAGGACCATCCTTTCTTTTTTGCTCTATATTGTCTTTGAGTTATTTTATAAGGGACTGACATTATGCCACCTCCCTTAATGCATTTACTCTATCTGTTATGTCGATGAATGTATCGCCAAGTAAGAAATACTTTTCTGCTTCTTCGTCATAAACAATATCGCCTATGCTAAGAGAATGAAACATTCTCATTTCAAATGTTTTGCCGTCTCTTTCGATTTCTTTAGTTTCATAGTTACTAATAATATCTTCGTACCTATCTTCTAATTTACCAGATCCAGCAACATAGACTTCATGCTCATGCAAATTAAGTATTCTGTAAAGATCCCAAAGATCGTCTTCCTTAGAACTAAGATCTACATTAACAACATTTTTATAAGCATTGAAAAATTCATTTTCCCAATTCTTATCCAGGTAGTCTTCATCAATATCGAAGCCAAATTGGATGTCGCTTAAAGTATGCTGTCTCCATTCCTGACCTAGATCTTTTTTCCACTCTCTGTTTATTTGATATATTTTATAGCCCATTTATTTTTCTCCTCATATAATTGACTTGTTAAGTCATATTATTAGAGGAATTAAATAAACCTGTCAACAGGGGAATTTTCCGAGCTTCGGAAAATGAGAGAAAATATGGAGTCACAAACGGAGTCACGGAGGGTATAATTTAACCTAAGTCATTGTAATTATTGACTAAAGGTTGGTAGTCCCTAGGGGAATCGAACCCCTCTTTCCAGGTTGAAAACCTGGCGTCCTAACCGATAGACGAAGGGACCACGCATTTCTTTATAAACAAAATTCATTATCGAATCTAGGCTATAAATGCATCATAAATATGAAATTGTACACTTTTAAGATCTTGCCAATCATTTTTTCTTATTGTGCCTACAAAATGAATTAAACTTCCGCTGTGATTGCTTATTAAATCACCTAGCGGTGTACCTACTGCATTAAATGCTATAGCATCCAAATTACTATAATTTGAACTAGAAATTCTTAATTTTAAATGACCATTTCCAACAATTTTACAAAAATCAACTTCTACATTTGGTAAAACAAATTTTGGCTCTGGATTTCCCTGCCCATAAGGTGAAGCCTTATTAATAGTATTAAAAAAACTTCTATTTATATCAACATTATCTAAAATTGAATCATACTTTTGAATCCTTTTTGTTAATAAGCCTGAATCAAGTTCATTAATTCTTTCGTCACAAAATTTATTAAACTTTTGAATATTGTCTTTTTTCAAACTAAAACCTCCTGCCATAGCATGACCTCCACCCTTTAAAAGCAATCCTTCGTTAACTCCATCAATAATAATTTTTCCTATATCAATACCTGAAACAGATCTACTTGATCCAGTAGAAATATCATTATCAGTCGATATTACAAAAGAAGGTCTATTATATTTTTCTTTAAGACGGCTAGCAACAATACCTAAAACACCTAAATGCCAATTTTCTTCTTCAACAAATAAACTTGAAGGATATGTGTTTAAATTATTATCATCCTTAAATTTTTCTATTTTTGCTATTGATTCTTCTAAAACTTTTTTCTCAATAGCCTGTCTTTTTTTGTTTAGATCGTTTAATTTTTCTGCAATAGCTTCAACTTCATCTTTGTTGTTAGATGTAAGAAGTCTTAATCCTAAGTCTGGAGATCCTGTTCTTCCCGCAGCATTAATTCTTGGGCCTAAAACATACCCTAACTCATAAACGCCAATTTCATTAATACTTGCAACTGCGCATAAACTTTTAATTCCAATTTTATCTGTATCATTAATTACATTAATTCCTTCTTTAACAAAGGCCCTGTTTAGGTCTTTTAGTTGAACAACATCACAAATTGTCCCTAGTGCAACAATATCAAGATACTTTTTTAAATTCGGTTCGTTTTGAGATTTAAATTCTTCTACTTGCCTTAATGATCTACGAAGACCAACAACAAAAAGAAATGTTAACCCTATAGCTGCCAAGTGATTTAATTTAGATTTATCATTTTCTCTAGTAGGGTTAATATGGGCTATACACTTTGGTAATTTTCCATCCACTTTATGGTGATCAATTATTATGACGCCTATATCATTTTCATGTGCATACTTCATTACCTCTATTGAAGTAGCTCCACAGTCAACTGTTATAACAATATCAATTCCGCTTTCTTTAAAATCTTTAAAAGACTGAATATTTGGACCATAACCATCTTTCAATCTATCAGGTATGTATACGGAAGATTCAATATTATAATGCTCAAGAAATTTTTTTAA
>Ga0115011_10000346_pt1 | contig 39939 bp, 40 predicted proteins | sample TroAtlMetagenome_2_FD_88705 | JGI IMG/M metagenome (GOLD analysis project Ga0115011, IMG submission 88705) | Marine eukaryotic phytoplankton communities from Atlantic Ocean - Tropical Atlantic ANT8 Metagenome | ecosystem: Environmental > Aquatic > Marine > Oceanic | place: Tropical Atlantic... | reverse complement strand
GCCCAACTCATTACTGCTGGAAGTCCAAATAGAAGGTTTAACAGAACTAATGCAACTATTGCAGAAGGGCCAGAGCCAAATAAACTTCCAAAAGAAACCATCAAAACTAGGAAATGGACCCATGCTTTTCCATTAAAAACCTGAATAATTATTCCTGTTGCAGGTCCGAGCCTTTCCTGATCATGATTTGCCTCTTCATTTGATTTTGAATTAATTATTTGATATCCGAGAAAAGCGATATAGGATGCTGATATATACGTTAAAAAATTAAAAATTGATTCGTTTTCACTTATGAATTCCGTTGAAAAACCGATAAGAATTCCTAAAGTTGACCAACCGATTGCCATGCCTGAAATAAGAGGTAATGTTGCTTTAAATCCAAATCTTGAGCCATGTGCTGCGCATAATACGTTATTTGGGCCTGGTGAAAAGCACATTGGTATTATGAAAGCTAATGCCGCTACTAGAAGTTCATAGTCCATCTATATTCCTCAAGAATTAGACTCTAGTTTCTTAGAGGCTAAATCTAAAGCTTGCTCTATATCAGACCATAAATCCTCAACATCCTCAATTCCTACACTCATTCTTACAAATCCGGGAACTACACCCGACTCATTTCTTACTTCTTCTGGAACGAACATGTGACTAGAATTGAATGGACATTCGACCAAGCTTTCTACACCTCCTAGACTAGTGGCTTCGAAGATTATCTTTAGTCCCCTCATATATTTGAGGGCGATTTGATCGCCACCCTTCACTACATAAGATAGCATTCCGCTCCCTCTAGGAATTATTCTTTTGGCTACTTCATAGTCTGGAAAACTTGGTAGTGTTGAATGGTTGACGCTCACGATCATAGGATGTTGCTCCAATCGACGTGCTAGTTCAGCGGAGTTTGCTGCATGAATTGGCATTCTAGCATGTAATGTCCTTATTCCTCTTTCTAAGAGATAGCACATGTGAGGATCCGGTGCACCACCGAATCTTGTTTTATTATCAAAAACTTGAGAAATTAAATCTGCCTTTCCTACTACAACTCCCGCAATTAGGTCTGAATGGCCACCAAGATATTTCGTGCCAGAATTGATTACTAAATCGAAACCCATAGAAATTGGGTTACATGACCATGGTGTTGCAAATGTATTATCGACGATAGAAATCAAGTTGTATTTTTTAGCTATTTTTGCCATTGCTTCCAAATCACAAACCTTCAGAACTGGGTTTGTCAATGTCTCTACATAAAGTATCTTTGTGTTATCTTTTATTGCTGCTTCAAATGAAGATGGGTCTCGTAAGTCAGCCATGGTGACTTCGACTCCGAATCTAGGTAATTCGTTAGTCATTAATCCATAAGTTCCACCATATACATCTGGCGATGTAACTATATGATCTCCTGAAGAAAGAAGTGAAAATAATGTAGATGTAATAGCAGCCATTCCGCTTGCAAATGTTTCACCATCTTCAGCTCCTTCTAGAGAAGCTACCTTAGCGCTTACAGTCTCAGAGTTAACATTTGCAAATCTGCTATAGAGAGAAGAATGTTGACCTCCTGCAGCCCAGTCAGCATATCCTTTGTCATCTAAATAATACGTTGAAGTAAGGAAAACTGGTGTAGTAGCAGAATTTGCTATATTTTGAGTTCCTGTCCATACAGCTCTCGTGTCAAAATTTTTGTCGCTAAACTTGTCTTCCATGCATGTCCGACCGGGTTGTTCATAATAATCCTAGGTAATATCAAGCGTTTTCAAGACTGAGCTAATATCTGGATTAATTACTATTGATTTTGCTCTAGAATTATCTACAGCTATTTCTGGGTCTTTTAATCCATGACCTGTGACAGTAACAACTACATTAGCTCCGGCTGGAATTTGTCTAGTAGAATTTGATTTTAATAGACCTGCAAGTCCAGTTGCAGATGCGGGTTCGACAAAAATTCCTTCTAGTCTTGCTAGCATTCTTTGTGCATCCAATAGTTCTTCATCTGTGACTGATCCAATTGAACCTTCTGACTCTTTAATTGCATTAATCGCTAATTTCCAACTTGCTGGGTTTCCTATTCGAATTGCTGAGGCAATTGTTTCGGGTTTTTCTATTATATGCCCTCTAACTATTGGGGCTGCCCCATCTGCTTGCCATCCCATCATTTTAGGGAGAGATTTTGAGATTCCTGCATTTCTGTATTCATTATATCCCATCCAGTATGATGTGATATTTCCTGCATTTCCTACAGGCAGAAAATGCATATCGGGAGCGTTTCCTAGACTGTCACAAATTTCGAAAGCGCCGGTCTTTTGTCCCTGAATTCTGAAAGGATTGATACTATTTACTATTTCGAATTCGGCTCTTTTTCCTAGTTCTCTAACCAATAAAAGTGCGTCATCAAAATTGCCTCTAATCTCCAATGTTATTGCACCATGAATTAGGGCTTGGGCCATCTTTCCATATGCAATTTTTCCTTCGGGAATTAATACTACACATTTTATCCCGGCTCTAGCGGCATAAGCAGCAGCAGAAGCGCTTGTATTACCTGTACTAGCGCACACTATTGCTTTTGCTCCGTTTTCCAATGCCTTAGAGACTGCTAAAGTCATGCCCCTATCTTTGAAAGAAGCTGTGGGATTTAGACCTTCAAATTTAATATACAAATTGAAATTTCCAGATATTTGGTTAGTTATATTCTTGGAGTAGATTAGAGGAGTGTTGCCTTCATTCAGAGAAATAATGGGAGTGTCTTCGTTTATGGGTAGAAATTCTTTGTATTGTTTGATTATCCCCTGACCCGGCATGATGGTTGCTGAACGATTAAGCCCTATAATCTGCCTGATGGACCGGAGTTATTTTTCGGGAAATCCTGTTGGGTAGCCCATGGACGTTCAGATTTTCTATGCTGCAGGCATGGGTGCTTACGTCATGGTGGTCTTGTTTGCAACAAAAATTCCGTATGATATGATGGTAAAACGAGGAGTAGAGAATATCAGAGCAGTTTACTATAATAGAAAAATAGTTCACATGCTTGCAGGTGGTGTAGGCTCATTTTGTGTACCCATCCTGTTCACAGATTTTTGGTATCCATTGTTTTGTGGTATATTGATGAATATTTTCACTTATGGAGCACATGCTACTGGAACTAGGATGTTTTGGTTTCAGACCGATCAGAATCAAAATGATGTAAAATTTACTTTGATGTGGTGGTCATCAATAACATTGATTTGGGTGTTAGTTGATGATCCATGGCTAGCAATTATTCCGTCTTTATTCATGGCCTTCGGAGACGGTGTGACTGGTGTAGTTAGAAATTTAGTAATTAAAGAGCGTTCAAAGAGTCCGATAGGAAATGTATTCATGTTCATTGTTAGTGCACCTCTGGGATGGATAGTAGCGGGAATGGGTGATCCATCTATACCAGTGTGGGGATTGATATCGGCAACTGTAGCGAGTTATGTTGAAAGATATGAATTTGGGCCTATAGATGACAATATACTAATTACAGTATTTTCTACTGCCATATTACTGATTGGGATTGAGGTCGGTCCGATTAATTTCGGTTGATCCTATTTTTTCAGAAATAGCCAAACAAATAGCAACGGTTCTACCTATGGTGATAGCAAATAATACCGTCCCAAGTCCAAGATTTCCACCTAATAGTGTACCTATAATTAATACTGAAAGTTCAATAGTAATTCGAACTCTGCCGATTGGAATTCCAGTTACTCTTTGAATACCTGTCATCCATCCATCTCGTGGACCGGGGCCTAAATTTGCAGTAAGATACATTGAGCTTCCAATTGCGATTAAAATTATTCCAGAAAAGACTTGTAATATTTGTATTATTAAATTATCTGGAGTGGGTAGAATAGGGACCATTATATCAATAGTAGCAGCAATAATTATTGCGTTAAGAATTGTTCCAATTCCTGGGATTTCTTTAATTGGAATCCATAGAAATAATACTACCAAACTAATTACAAATGTTGCTTGACCAACTGTCATTCCTGTAATTATTGAAATTCCTTCAGCTAAAACAGTCCAAGGGGTATTTCCAATCTCGGCAGAAATTAATAGAGCATCTCCAACTCCAAATATGAATTCCCCCATTATGAGAATCATAAGAGTAGAGAATTTTGGATTCGTTGACATTGGATTGTCGGCGCTCCACCAAGTCTTTGGAACCGATTTAGCTGGTTTGATAATATGACTTAATTTCATATTCTCATCCTAATTTAATTCTCTACCCATTTTGTATATTCCTTTGTTGAAGAAGCTTTCCAGATATTAACTTCTGGAATATCATAAGGATGATTTGATGTAATGTATTTCACTAGTTCATTTTTCTTGTTTGTTGATGTCTTTATTTGAATTTTCCATTCATCAGAGCTCTGTAAAGAATTTTCCCATTTATATACAGAAGTTATTCTACTTCTCTGAATACAAGCAGCCAGGCCAATTTGAACGATTTGACTAGACCAGTCGCCTACTACTGCTTCTATCCAATCGCCGGGCAGAGTTGTTTCAATTATCCAAATCTCGTCTCCCATATTACTGTCGAAGAGGTATCTACGAATCAAATCAATGTATAGATTGAATGATATATACCCCCATTACTAGACTAATATATCCATGGAAGTATGGCAAGCCCCAATAGAGACAGGAGAGGTCCCTCCAAATGATTCACATTTTGATGTAATTGTAGTAGGTGGTGGACCTTCAGGTTCTGCTGCAGCTGCATATAATGCAAGGAATGGTTGTAAGGTATTACTGATTGAGAAAGAGATTTGGCCTCGAGACAAAGTTTGTGGTGATGCTGTTGGAGGAAAATCGCTAGGTCACGTCAAGGAATTGGGTGTTCTGGATATGATTGAGTCAACTCCGCATGTAAGAGTGACCTCAATAATTTTTGGGAGTGCAAATGGAAATGAGGTAAAAGTCGATCTTCCTAAGGACGCTTTTGAAAAGAAAATGTCGGGATATGCCTTACCTAGAATTCAATTTGATTATATGATGTTTAAGAAAGCTACCGAGATTGTCTTGGAAAATGGAGGATCTGTAATTCAAGGATTTAGTGTATTGGATGTTAAGATAGATAATGAAAAAATTGTCGGTGTTGCTGGGAAATTTGGTGGTAAGAGTTCATCTGATTCTCTTCTTTCATTCACTGCTCCTCTGACTATTGGTGCGGGAGGGTATAATTGTCCGGTAGCAAAAACTGTTACAGAAGATGTTCATAATGAACCAATGCGAGATGATTTACATTATTGTGGGGCTTATAGGGAATATTGGGAAAATGTAGATGGTTTTGATGGCGCAGAATGCCCGATTGAAATACACTTTATTGGAGAAGTTAACCCTGGCTATTTTTGGCTATTTCCGGTGCAAGAAGGGGTTGTTAATGTGGGCATTGGCATGGTTATTGCTGAGCAGCGCAAGCAAGAAGGAATGAAGAAATCTCTCAAACAGATGCAACAGTGGGTAATTGAAGAACATCCCAAATTAAAAAAGAGATTTAAAAATGCGAAAATTATACCTGGATCGCAAAAAGGATCTCAACTTCCTTTTGGTTCACCAAGAAAGAATGCCCCCTCATTTCAACCAAGAAGATCAGCTATGGCTGGTGTAATGTGTGTTGGAGATTCGGCTAGCTTGGTTGATCCATTTACGGGGGAAGGAATTGGGAATGGAATGGTTTCTGCTAAGCTCACTTCTAAATATTTTGATAGGCAAAAACATAGAGATGGTTTTCCAAATGAAATAGGAGATTTGTATATGAATGAATTATGGGAAATTTTGGGCAAAGAGTTGACTAATTCATACAGATTGCAAAGATGGGCTAGGAATAAGAGATTAATGAATTGGTTTTTCTCAAGGGCCTCGAAGAAAAAAGAATTATCTGATATGTTGACTGGAATGATAGCTGACAAAGAAGCATCAACTAAGCTATGGAGCCCTTGGTTTTTGATTAAAGCACTACTATTACCTTGAAGTGAAAAAATGAATGAAATTACTGAGTCTTTAGATGGAATTGATGCCATTTTTCTTGACTTAGATGGCACTATATATCTAGGAGGAGATTTGATTGACGGTGCTATAGAATTTCTCTTGAGATTAAAAAAAAGAGAAATAAAGATTTTTTATCTATCAAATAACTCAAGTAAATCGGTTTCCGAATATGTTGAAAAATTAGAAAATTTAGGAATTCCAGTTGATGAAGAAGAAATACTACTCTCTACTCATGATTTGATTAAGTGGTTATCTAAGAATAATATTACCGAGACATTTGTTGTAGGAACCCAAGGAATGAAAAATATGATTGAGAACTCAGGGATAATTACAGAATCCACAAATCCACAATTTGTAGTGCTGGGATATGATACGGAAGTAAATTATGAAAAGTTAGCTAAAGCAAGTGTCCATTTACATAATGGGATTCCATTGGTAGCAAGTCATCCTGATATGGTTTGTCCGTCCCCATCGGGAGGATTGCCGGATTCTGGAGCTTTCATTGCATTATTTGAAGCCACCACGGGTGTTATTCCTTCACACGTATCTGGAAAGCCAAACCCAGAAATGATACTCCACAAAATCGAAGATTTGGGGATTAATCCTGAGAATTGTGCTATGGTTGGAGATAGATTGTATACGGATATTGAAATGGCGTCAAGAGCAGGGGTTCATGGGATTCTGGTTCTTTCTGGAGAAGCTACAATCGAAGATGTAGAAAATTCAAAAATTATTCCTTCTTTAATTGTGGATTCTGTGAATTTTCTGTTACCAAATTTTGATTAAATAAATTTGATGGTTTTTTTATTATACAGCCATTCAAATACGTAAACAATTGGAGTGGGGCATGGAAGGCGCAACCGACCCAGAGGTTTTCAAGGATAGGTTATATTACAAGACTGGAGAATTAGTATATGATAATTCTAAGGTTGTTTTAGCTATATCTCTTATTCTTTGTATTTCTTTGACCAGTTTGAGTTTTACTTTAGATCCAAAATATGTAGAAGGATACGGAGAAGGAGAGTTAGAATCTATCTATGGTTGGGAAGCTGTAACAGAAGGTTTTTCGGATGAAAATGAAAGTTCATTTGAACAATTTTACATACTTTTCAATCACCCTGAGAGAACTATTGATGACTCAGAAGTAATTTCTGCAATGGAGGCAACAGTTCAGGTTCTGGGTAATTTTCCGGAAATAGATTTGGATGTCCCTTGGGAAACAAATGAAGCCAATCGATCTAAGTTAGTAAGTCAGACTGATAGTTCATGGTCTAGAATAAAAGTTGTCGTAAATTTGGATAGAGAAGAGTCTAAGAATTTGCTCAAGGATGTTATTGAAGACATAGTTCTTCCTGTAGATGCCCCGGAAGGAATGCAGAAGTATATTACTGGTAATTTAGCAATAGATGTAACATTCGACTTAGTCTTGAAGGAAGAGTTGTTGCAAGCTGAATTAATTGCGGCACCGCTTACACTTCTGATTCTAATGTTCGTTTTTGGTAGTTTAATTGCTGCTCTTCTTCCTGTATTTGGTGGAGTATACACTGTTGCAGCGGCTGCTGGAATAATAACTGGTTTAACTTTTATTTTCGATGATATTACAGTTTATGCGATTAATATCGTTTCATTATTGGGAATAGGTTTGAGTGTTGATTATGCTTTATTTATTGTTAACAGATTTAGGGAAGAGTTAGGTCGAGGTCATGACACTAAAACTGCTTTGGCTATGACCAATGCTACAGCAGGAAGAGCAATATTATTTTCCGGCCTTACAGTAATAGCGGGACTTAGTGGAATGCTATTCTTCGATAATACTGGCCTTCCATCTCTAGGATGGGGAGGTATTTGTGCTACTATTGTAGCATTAATATCATCTGTTATCTTACTTCCATCTATTCTAGCAATCTTAGGAGATAAGATCAATATGGTCAAGATTCCTTTCGGTGCGAATACTGAAATAAAAGATGATGGTTTTTGGTCTTGGATTGCTAAGAATGTGATGGCTAGACCATTTGCAGTTCTAATTCCAGCTGTAGTTCTTCTTTTGGCTGCAGGTTCTCCATTTCTACAGGCAGAATGGGGCATAACCTCTTGGAAAGCCTTGAGTCCAGATAACGAAGCAAGGAATGGAATGGAGTTAACTGATGAAAAATGGCCTGAGGATGTTGCAAACACTGCTCTAATTGTTTTTGAAATAGATGAGAATACTAATCCTCTAGAGGAACAGAATATTAGAAACTTGCATGCATTTTCAAAAGAAATTTTGGCTATAGATGGTGTGAATTATGTATATTCTCATTCTCATTTCGATGTTACTTTGAGTGAAGATGATGTTGTTGCATTTTGGGATGATTCTTCAGATAGTCAATTATCTCAGGATGAAGCCATAATGATTCAATTGCAAAGAAGTTATCACTATGATGCTACAATAGGGGATCAAGTAGTAATGCTAATTGTGGGGATTGAAGGAGAGCAATCAAGTGAGAATTCCAGAGAAGTAGTTTTGGATATTAGGGGAGTTCAGAATAAAAGTAATCAATTTGGTGGCCCTCAAGAAGTGAATGTGGCAGGATTGGCTGCTTACAATCAAGATGTGGTAGATGCAGTAAATGAAAATCTGCCTATTGCTCTAGCATTTATTTTAATTTCAAGTTATTTCTTAATATTCTTACAAGTAAGATCTGTTATTGTTCCTCTTAAGGCCCTAGTGATGAATATTCTTTCTGTATGCGCATCATTCGGACTTTTAGTATGGATTTTTCAAGAAGGAAATGGAGCAGAGTTACTGAATTTCACTCCCCAACCAATTGATCCAACTACACCAGTAATGATTTTCGCTATACTGTTTGGATTAAGTATGGATTATGAGGTTTTGATGCTTTCTAGAATTCATGAAGAGTGGGAAAGAACCGGAGATAACACCCAATCAGTAGCTGTGGGCCTTCAGAAGAGTGGGAGGATAATTACATCTGCGGCGCTAGTAATGATTACAGTATTTGCAGCGTTTGGTCTTTCATCTATTTCACTAATGAAGCAGTTTGGATTTATGTTAGCACTGGGTGTGTTTGTTGATGCTACAATAGTTAGAGCTTTGGTTGTGCCTTCTACGATGAGACTAATGGGAGAAATTAGCTGGTGGGCTCCATCTTGGTTAAAGAACAGCGATTCTCAAAAGATATCGGAGATTTCAGAAAGTTTTCAAGATGAGTGATGGAAAAAGCTCAATTCATATCCCTGTGTGGTTTGTATATGATTACCCTAGTTACTGGAGCCAGTGGATACATTGGAAGTCATGTAGTTGGAAATTTACTGTCTAAGGGAATGGAAGTTCGTGCGACAGTAAGAGATTCATCAGATCCAGAAAGAGTAGATCATCTGAAATCACTAAAAGTGGCTGAAGGTGGTAGGTTAGAAATTATAGAAATGGATGTTCTTGATGCAGTTGCTGTAGAAAATGCTGTTTTGGGTTGTAATAATATTATTCACACTGCAGCAGTTTTGACCTTTGGCAGAGGAATTAAAGATCCGGAAAAAGAAGTAGTTGAACCGAGTGTAATTGGGACAAAAAATGTTCTTGATGCGATAGATAATAACGGCGAGGTGAAATGTTTGGTACATACTTCATCAGTTGCTGCAGTAAGACCTCAAAATTGGAAAAACGGTGAAGTTTTGGATGAGAATAGTTGGGCCAACGATGCAAAATTAAAAACTGATGCTTATAGTTTAGCAAAATATAGTTCTGAAAGATTAGTGAGAGATTGGTATGAATCAAAAGAGGATAAAAAATTGAGGATGATTACCATTAATCCATGTGTGGTTCTAGGCCCGGTATTGTCGAAAAGACATTTGACTACTAGCCCTAGTATTGTAATGATGTTAATTAATAATGAAATACCATTCATAGTTCCTGTAGATATTAGTATTGTTGATGTTCGAGACGTTGCTGAAGCTCATGTTAAGTCTTTGTCGGAAGGGAAAAATTCTGGAAGGTACTTGTTGGCTTCTGGTAATTTGTGGCTTGCAGAAATAGCAAAAAAAATTAAAATGAATTATCCCAAAATCAAAGTTCCTTCCAAACAATTGCCTTATCTAATTTCTCTAGTTGCATCGATTTTTAACTCTAGAATCAGTTTTTCTTGGGCTAGAAGAAATCTAGGTAAACGGCTTTTCTGGGATTCGAATAGAGCGAAAAATGAATTGGGAATAGATTGGATTTCACCGACTGAGTCAGTACTAGATACTGTAAAATCTGTGATAGATAATGACTGGATTGATAAGAGTTGAAGTGTGTAGTAATTTCTCCATTTTTTCATTAATAAATTGAATTATCAATCCGTATAACTGATGTAGGGGAGTATTTGCCGGTGAGTATGAAGTCCGGGGCAATTGGGGTGGTGATTGTTCTAATTTTAGTTCCGTTGTCGGGTTGCTTTGGGGAAGAAGAAGAAATTGAATTAATAGATGATAGTCCATTTGCAATGATTGGAAATATATCAAATACTACTTGGTATCATTATTCCGGTGGAATTGATGCTCTAGATTCTGACTCTGTTAAACTTGCGAACATTACAGAAAATCTTACTGAAAATAATGCCCCTTATTCTGCTAAGGGTTCTTATTATGGAATAGGGATGAGTACATTTGAGCCTACTATAGGTATTACTTCATTAGATAATATCTACATGTCAAGTTGGGGGAATGGTCCTGCAGGCTCTACTGCAGTTATCAAATGCTCAGGGCTTATTGAAATGGTGTCTTTGGATTATTCTTGTGAAAATGTGTATAATCCTCTATTGCCAGTGCCAAATAGTAATGATCCTTACATTTATGTTGATAAATGGACAGATAGAATAATGAAATTCGATATGCATGCTCTTTTGGGTATGACAGTAGAGTATTCGGATGATGAGGGGAGCTCTTGGCAAGATGGTCAATTAGCGACTTCCATATATTCTGTTCAGGATCATCAAACTATTGGCTCTGCTCTTCTTCCTGCCCCGGGTTATGCAACAACATGGTCATTTTGTATTAATGGAAACGCACCTCATCCACTTTGTTCTACTAGTTTTGATGGTGGAAGAACGTGGAGTCCGGAGGTTTCAGGTTCCCCTATTGATTGTCAGAGCGGTGGCTTGACTGCCCATATAGAAGGTGGAGTAAATGGAAATCTATATCGTGGAAATATTGGATGTACTGGAGACGGGTACTCAATTTATCGTAGTCAAAATGGGGGAATAACATGGACTGAACATCCATTGCCTACAGAAGAAACTGGAACTGCTGACACATGGAATGCTGAGGAAGCTCAAGTTGCTGTGGATGATGAAGGTAATGTCCACGCAATGTGGATGGGGATTGATAACATGCCCTATTATTCATATTCTCAGGATGAGGGAGATTCGTGGAGTAGTGCCATGATGGTTGCTCCTCCGATTGAGCTGGTAGGAACTGGCTTTCCAGTTGTAACGGCGGGGGCAGCAGGAAGAGTAGCTCTTGGATATGTAGGGGATACTGGAAATAATACTTGGAATGGATACATCACTCTAATTACGGATGCTTTCGGAATGTTTCCACTAATGACTACTGTACAAATTAATCAACCAGGAGATCCACTCGATATTGAACCCGATTGTGGGTACAATCGATGTGGTGGTTTAGGTGACTTTTTGGATATGTCAGTAGATAGTTATGGGAGACCTTGGTTTGGGCTTTCTCATAATATTAATGATATAGGTATTTTTGGTACTATTTCTCAGGGCCCTGCCCTTAGAGGAATGATAGATAGTTTGTCAGAAATTCCTGAAGGTGGCCCTGCGACTCTTTAGAAATCTCAGTTTTTTACCGAGAAGCCATATGCTAGTATTCGTCCGGATGTATCATGGATGCTCCCATAAAAAGAGGATTTCCATTTGTCATTTGGTGGGAGGGAAGCAATAGGGAAAAAATTAGTTTGAAAGAAATTTTGATTTCTAGACGTTTCTCTTATATTTTCATAACCGTCGCAATTTCAAAAATTATATTCTTTGGATGGGGGCATTGGGACGGGCCGTTTTGTATTCAGTCACTAGAATGTAATCTTAGTTTTCGCGCTGGTGATTTGGTAGAAGCTCCGTTAAAGTTTTTTGTTGCAATTTTTACTGCATCTTGGTTTCATGGTGATCCTCAACACATCACATTTGTTGTATTATTCTTCTTGATTTGGGTGCAAACTTTTGAATCCTACACAGATTGGAAGACTACAGCATGGGTCTTTTTTTCTAGCGTTGCATTTGTATACATTACCTGTGGAATTTTGGTATATCTAGCTCCAACCTACTTCCCTAACAATGAGATGCTTGGGTACATGAAAGATTCTCATCACCTTGGAGCTTCGGTTGGGATGATGGGGGTACTTGGTGCACTATCTCATTATTGCAATAGTCTATGGTTAAATCCTGTTATGTTAATAGTTTTTGAATATTGGAATAGATACTATAATGGTATTTCAGAACATGTTACATGGGCCCATCTGATGAGTTGTACATTTGGTTTTATTATATACGGACAATATATTAAAATGAATGACATAAAAATAATTAATATAAATAGAGAGATAATCACAGAAAGTGAGTAGAATAGATATTGAAAGCTTGGTATGAAAAACCGATGGAAAATCCAATCATTGCTAGGCCGCATATACCAAGCGTAAATTTATATGATTTTACTGATAATTGTCCGCGAGTCTTATCGAATAAATACGCAATGCCGATTTTTATGAGTATTATCGATATTAAGAAAGAGATAGCATAGAATATAGGTGCTAGAGGATTTTGTTCAAATGCAGTAGCCATAATTGGTCCGCCTATTAAAAACCAAAAAATATACACATTTGGGTTTAGTAAGTTAGTCAAAATCCCTCTTTTCAGTGATCCGGTAATTTTATGATCGGATAATTCAGAAGAAGGTGGACTAATTCCGAAGCATTCTATTCCCATCCATGCAAGATAAATTGCCCCCAATATCGAAATTATGATGAGAATAAGAGGAAAATTGGAAACCCAACCAGCGAAAATCATACTTATAAAAATCATTGGGCCATCGGTGAATATAGGTGCAGATGCTGCTTTAGCTCCAGCCTTTAATCCGCCTGATAGGGTTTCCCTAATTACCATTGTAAGAAGAGGTCCAGGTTTTACGCCCTCAACAAATCCTAGGGTAATTCCAGCTATTGATAAAGTAATAATAATTTCAATACTCATCAATTAGCGCCTCGATGATATGAAAATTTTAGCTAATAGTTCAAGTATTTCTAAGTATAGCCAGATTAAGGTAACCATTAGGCCAAAGGCAGCTCTCCATTCCAATTGTTTAGGTGCCCCCATTTGTACACCTCTTTCGATGAAATCAAAGTCCGCAACCAAACATAATGCCCCTATTCCTATTACAAATAATGAAAATAAAATTCCGATAGGTCCAGCAGAGTGGATTAATGGGATTTCAAAACCAAAAATAGCCCCAATGAAACTAATCAAATATATTAATAATATAGCCATCAATGAAGAAGTAACAGCAATTCTTGTGTTTTTATCCCATCTAATTAGGCCTGCCCGATATATAATTATCATGGCCCCTAATATCATAAAAGTTAACAATGCTGCTAAAATTCCTATTCCTGGAATCTCTAAAAAAACTTCAAAATACCAAGTAACCCCGCCAATTACCAATCCTTCAAATGCTGCATATGTGCAGATTAGAAGAGGATTGGTAGATTGAGAAAATACTACTATTAAGATTGTTACAAATCCACCTATAGCTCCTATGAAAATTAATGGAGTTGCAAGAGGCATAGAAAACGCTGTGGCTAATGCTGTAATTGCGGTAATTAGCAATAAAATTCCAGTTTTTTCAGAAACTCCTTCTATAGTCATTAAGTTGGATTCTGCATCTTCCCACCAATTTCTTTTATTGTAGGATGATTTTTGAAATGTTGAGTCATTTAAAGCTGGGTTTGATGAGCGGTACATGGACTTTCGAAGGGGGCATACTTCTCAAATCTTGGTATAAATTCGATTAAATAATGCCCTTAAGATGTTGTCCTGTATAACTACCAGAAACTTGTGCGACTTTGTCTGGTGGCCCCTCTGCAATAACTAAGCCTCCTCGTTCTCCACCTTCCGGGCCAAGATCAATTATCCAGTCTGAGCATTTGATTACATCTAGGTGATGTTCAATTATGATTACTGAATGTCCATTTCGTCTTAATCTAAGTAATACGTCAATCAGTTGATGTACATCTGATAATGCTAGGCCGGTTGTAGGCTCATCAAGGATGTAAATTGTATGCTTTTTTGGTGGTCTATGTAATTCTGTAGCCAGTTTTACTCTTTGAGCTTCTCCACCTGAAAGAGTTGTGGCTGGTTGACCTAGTCTGATGTATCCTAATCCAACATCTCTTACGGTTGATAGTATTCTATGAATTGATTTTTGGTTTTCGAAAAATTTACATGCTTCTTCGACACTCAAATCTAGTACTTCGTGTATGTTTTTTTCTTTCCACTTAACTTCTAGTGTTTCTCTCGTGTATCTTTTTCCCTTACATACCTCACAAGTCACCCAAACATCCGGAAGAAAGTTCATTTCCAGTTTTTTAGAGCCTGCGCCACTACATGCTTCGCATCTGCCACCTTTAACATTGAAAGAGAATTGTCCGGGCAAGTATCCCCGTTCTTTTGCGAGTTTTGTTTGAGAAAATAACTCCCTTATATGTGAAAATGCTCCAGTGTAGGTGGCTGGATTTGATCTAGGAGTCCTTCCTATTGGCGATTGGTCAATAACAATAGCCTTGTCAACCAATTCTATTCCTTCGATAGAGTTGCACTTGACTCTAGAAGTTTCGGTTTTTTGGAGATCTCGAAGTAATGTTGGAGCTAGTGTTTCTGAAACCAATGAGGATTTTCCTGACCCAGAAACTCCAGTTACTGAAACCATACATCCTAGGGGGATTTTTACTTCGATATCTTGAAGGTTATTTTGGTAAGCTCCATGAATTGTAATCCATCTATCTTGTTTTGGTATTGCTCTATCTTCTGGAATAGGAATATTTTTTCTTCCTGTCAGATAGTCTGCAGTGAGGCTCTTTTTGCTGTTTAACAAATCATCAAAAGTTCCACTAACTATTATTTCTCCTCCTTCCTTGCCTGCTCCAGGGCCTAAATCCACTAACCAATCTGCTTGTCTTAAAGTGGATTCATCGTGCTCCACGACTAGTAAGGTATTGCCCAAATCCGTAAGCTCTCTAAGAGTTTCTAGTAGGCGTCCATTATCTCTAGGATGTAGTCCGATACTGGGCTCATCAAGTACATACATTACTCCTGTTAGTCTAGTTCCTATTTGGGTTGCTAGCCTAATTCTTTGAGATTCGCCTCCGGAAAGAGTATTTGCTCTTCTATCCAAAGTTAAGTAGTCCAAGCCTACTAACGCTAGAAATCTTAACCTAGATTCAATTTCCTTGATGATATCTTTTGAAATGTAAAGAGTCCGCTCATCCATTTTTTTTGTAGATTTAACTGTCTTGCTAGATGGGATTTCTCTTTCTAATTTATCCCAGGTATCATCCAATTCACCAATCCTCCAATGTTGAACTGCAGCCAATGCTTCTAAGACACTGCATTGTGAAATTTCTGGGAGTGTGATACCTCCAACTGTGACTTGGCAGACGGCTTTATTCAGTTTCTTACCATCACATTGAGTGCATGGCGCATCGGTCATGTATGAGGATAATTTTGAACGTGTTCTGTTGGAGCTGGTATCTTTGTATGTCCTTCTTAGTCTAGGAAAAACTCCTTCCCAAGGTTTTTTCATACTATATGTGGATCTTTTTTGTGAAATGAATTCAAAATTTATTATTTCATCGCCACTTCCATTTAGAAGAATATCTCTTTCATTATCTTGTAGATCTTTGAAAGGAATATTTATTGGGATATCAAAATGTTCACAGGTCTGAACCATGTGTTTTCTATACCAACCTGACATCATTGAACGTCTAAATGGACGAATGCATCCTTCATCCACACTAGCATTTCTATCAATAATTAAATCGGGAGAGAAGTTTCTCTGAACACCTAATCCCTGGCAATCAGGACAGGCCCCTAGTGGATTATTAAAGGAGAAAACTCTAGGGCTCATTTCTGGTAGGAATGATCCATGCTCGGGACAAGCGAATTCTTCTGAATATGCAATAATTTGTCCTTTTTCAGTTTTAAATCTCTGTTCATCTGAGTTATCTTTACCTGGTTTTGGTGAGCTAAGACTTTCGACTGCTACTGTTCCTCCACCCAATCTAATTCCAGCTTCGATTCCTTCAGTTAACCGTTGCCTATTAGAAGGATGTAGTAATAGTCTGTCTATTCTAATATCAATATCATGACGTAGATTCTTTTCCAATATTGGGGGATTTTCGAATTCGGCCTCTCTACCATTTACCTTTCCTTGTAAATATCCCAAAGAAACTAAACCCGTAAATAAATCTACATGGGTCCCTTTTCTATTTCTGATTGTTGGACTCCAAATTGCTATTCCGTGACCTTCAAATCTCCAGAGAACATCATCGACTATTTCCTGTACTGTTCTTCTTGCGACTTCTCGGCCGCATTCAGGGCAGTGTGGTAAGCCAACTCTGGCCCATAATAACCTAAGATAATCCATCATTTCGGTAACAGTTGCAACTGTTGATCTTGGATTGTGGCTCCCTTGTTTTTGATCTATACTAATTGCTGGTGATAGTCCTTCTATAGAGTCGCAATCTGGTTTTTTCATCTGCCCTAGAAATTGTCTAGCATATGAACTCAGACTTTCGACATACCTTCTTTGTCCCTCGGCATATAATGTATCAAAAGCTAAACTCGATTTACCGGACCCAGAAACTCCTGAAATTACAACAAATTTTCCTCTTGGTATTCTAACATCTATTCCTTGCAGGTTGTGAGTTCTGGCTCCTTTGACTTCAATCCAGCCTTCTGAACCAAATCCATTTTTTATTCCTCTTGGCATTAGTCCAGCTCCTTTCTAGTAATGGCGAATCATGAGTCGTCTTGAACTCATGCTCGCATTGAACATACACAATTTACCGAATTGATTGTTATTAGGGATATTGTTCAATTTAACCAAATAGCATCTATAACTTGTCCAATAGAACCATCCGTATTCGGGGGCAATAATGTCAACGCATTGTGAGTAACAAGACTATTGATATTCCCACTACCTTGATGGGTCTTAACATAACCGACCAATTCATCGTCTTCTAATTGGATAAAAATTCTTCTCATACAAATTTTTCCAGGGGCTCCTTTGACGGGATTTTTTAATCTTATTTTCACTTTATTTCCTAATCTTGCTCCTTTATGTTCATCCGTACCCATGATTCGATTTATCCAAGGTGCGACTAAAGTAATGAAAACAACATGGCTGCTGACGGGATTTCCGGGTAGCCCAAAAATTGGGGTGTTGTTCCAAGTTCCAAATAACGGGGGGCCGCCCGGCCTAAGCTTAATTTTCCAAAATTTTATTTCTCCTTCTTCTTCCATTATTTTTCTCACTAAGTCCCATTCTCCCATGCTTACTCCGCCACTAGTGATGATAAGATCAGATTTTTCAGATGCTAAATTCAGTGTGTTTCGTAAATCTTCTAACGAATCAGAAATGTGTCCAAAGTTTTCTGCTTTTCCGCCTATCTTATCTATTAATGCAGTTAAACCAAATGAGTTCGATTCAAATATTTCACCTTCATTAAGTTCACTAGAAGGGTGGGTTAATTCATCACCGGTACTGATGATTGATACAATTGGTTTTTTGACCACATTTACTTCCCAATTTCCACTAGTCGCAGCAAGAGATATTTCAGGAGGATTTAGTACAGTTCCTGATTGTAATATGGTTTGACCAATTGTGATATTTTCTCCCTTTTTTCTAATATAATTTGGTTTTGGGTTGTCCAGAATAGTGACAAATCCATTGTCCTCCTCTGATTTTTCTATGATTAAAATTGAGTTGGCCCCTTTAGGAATAGGAGCTCCCGTCATTATTCTACATGCCTCTCCCTTGCTGACGGTTTGTGGACTATTTTTCCCTGCTTGACTTGTTCCAATTATTTTCAACCTACTTCCTATTTTACAATCTTCAATTCTTACTGCCCATCCATCCATTGCAGAATTATCAAAAATGGGGTCATTAACATGAGAAATAATATCTTCAGATAATATTCTGCCAAGTGCCTTGTCGATTGTGGTTTTTTCGGTCTTCAATTCTATTGAATTTGAATACGAAATTTCTAGCGCTCGATCTAGTGTCACTCCTTTCTCCACGGCTCTCGAGAGAAGGCATAGTTGAAGTGTTCTTCCTTTATCGAAGGTCGTGTCTACCCTAGAGTTTGTACTAATTCTTGCAGGACTATTTTCTATGGCCTTATTATTTTCAAGTGTCGGTCACGGGGGTGCATCCGGATATCTAGCCATTCTCTCGCTTACCAGTCTTGGAACGATGGAGTCGCTTTGGCTGAAGCAGCATGTTTGGAGTTTGAATTTGATAGTGGCTGGATTAGCTTTTTTTCAATTTCGTAAAAATGGTCATTTCGATTGGAAATTGACGTTTCCCTTTGTAATTTTTAGTATCCCTATGGCAATACTTGGAGGATATATAAGATTGGAAGGTTCTCTATATGACATTCTACTAACTATTTTTTTATTATTAGCTGCATGGAGGATTTATGCAGTGAGGCGAAATGAAGTTGAAGAAGTCAATAAACCTGACCTCAAAATTTCCGCTCCAGTAGGTGGCATTATTGGGTTTGTTAGTGGCATTGTTGGAGTGGGGGGTGGAATTTTTCTTACCCCAATATTACTATTGAATAATTGGGCGGACCCAAAAACTGCTGCAGCTACCGCATCAGTTTTTATTTGGATAACATCACTTTCGGCCCTCAGTGGTTCAATAATATCTGGACAAATGGTTTTGGAATTAGGGAAAATAATAATCTTTGGAAGTGTTGTAATTTTAGGAGGATTATTGGGCTCTAGCTATGGTGCAGGAAATGCCCATGAAATAGTTGTGAGAAGAGCGTTGGTTGGAGTGTTGATTATAGCCGCATCAAAGAGAATTATTGGCTTAATTATCTAATTTTTTTACTCCAATATCAATAGATAAAAATGATGAAAATAAGAAGATTGTTCCAATAAATTGGTAAATAAGATGTGGTGTTATTGTTGTTGAATCCACTTGGGGCGTTAGATTGAATCCAAAGATAGAAATTGTGCTTAGTATTAGAAATGTCCAACTATACCAGGATTTACTTCTTAATGAGTAAATAAATGGATAGAATAGAATATAAGATAGAACCGCAAATAGGGTGTGTAATCTAGAAATTAATACATTTCCAATTTTGATGTTTTCTATATTTATTATTGCAGCAAGTAAGAAGCTAAAGAATATCAGACCGAATATGATTTTTGACATCTCTGAAGCATGAGCAATATTATCGATTGGATTTTTTCTCGAGGAAAATGTTTGGAATGTTATTGCTGCTAGGGATGCAAATACTCCTGTAACAAGTGTGTAAAATACTAAATTTTCAAAATTCTTACTATCGGGGAAATAAAATAATCTGATTAATTCCAGTGTTATTGGTATTATTGTAAATAATGTCAAACAGTAATCCATCAAATTAGTGCTAGAGATTTTTCTTTTTTCTAAAACCTGTGCAATTAGAGCATCCATCAATAATAATGTAATTATTACAAAAGATATCATGATAATATAGCCAGAAAAAACGGGATCTTTTCCGGAATTTTCCAATACTAGGCTGGTTGATTCTGAAAGTTGTCTTGGGTATCTACCAATCCTATTGATGAACATTGAAACTGGAATTATGTAGTTTAGAACTTGGACTAGTAAAAGGGTGAAAATTAATTTTTTTCTATCTATTTTTTTTATGAAAGCTGCTTTTGATATCATAGTTACAATATTTTCTGAAACTGTGGAGGTTTGTGAAAATTTCTATGAATTTTAAGTAAATTTTGTGAATTTAGTTAATTTGATGTAATATATTCTACTGCATTTCTGAAAATTGTGATTGCTTCTCCTCTGCCATGCTGCATGTTTTCTCTAGTCCAAGTAGAGCTGAGCCAAGTTGAGTGGTATGCTTCGGGATGAGGCATTAGACCAAATACCAATCCCGAATAATCGCAAACTCCTGCAACATTTCTCCAACTTTGATTGGGAGATATTGGATAAGGGAGTATTTCTGATGAAATTGAGGGATATTGCGATTCTGGGTCAACATAACGAACTGTTAGTTGTCCTGACTTTTCCCAATAATCCATCAAATCTTTATTATCGGTAACGAATTTTCCTTCTCCATGTCTTACTGGGGCTCTAATTCTTGTCATTCCTTTAGTCCAAATGCATGGACTTTTTGGATCAAATTCCAAAGTAACCCATCTATTCACATAATGTCCAATATCATTTAATGTAAGAGATGCGGTTTGTTTCAATTTTATATTTTCATCCCCTGGTAATAATCCCATCTTAACAAGAACCTGGAAACCATTACAAATTCCAATAACCGGTTTACCATCACTAACAAAATCTCTTACTTGTGTCCTGAGTCCAAATCTGAGTCTATTTCCCATTAGTCGTCCACTTCCGAGATGATCACCAAAAGAAAAGCCCCCTGGAATTGCTAAAATTTGAAAATCTGAAAGTTGTTTTTGCTTTTTTACTAGCTTATTGACATGTATCTTCTCTGCATCCGCACCAGCCATTTGGAATGCGGCTACTGTCTCAGTTTCACAGTTTATTCCAAAACCTGAAAGTACTGCTACTTTAGGACGCATCTAGATTGCCTCCATTTAGTGACGATTTCCAAGCTTTTTTTAGATTATCAAGGGATGCAGTCAAAATTAGGTTTTGATTTTCAAATATTTCTATTTCTTTGTTATTTGAAACGGTTCCGAGCTTATGAAAACTATGATTTTTCATTTTATTTTCGAAGTCTATTTTATTTTTTGGATTAATACTAACTAAAATTCTTCCTAGACTTTCACCAAATAGTGCGCCCCAAGAATCTAAATCTTGGCAATTTTCCCATAAACTTTTGATTTCAATTATGGCACCAGTATCCGATCCGAAGCAGCATTCTGCTAATGAAACTGCGAGCCCCCCATCACTACAATCATGCGCACTAGATATTAGTGACTTGTCCATAGCACTTACAATAGCCCTGTATAATGAAATATTTCTATCCGCATCTATTTGGGGAACAATACCTCCAATACCTCCGCCTCTTTCATCTCTTAGCATGAAAGCTAATTCACTAGCTCCTAATTCCTGATGGGTTTCCCCTAAAAGATAAATGATATCCCCTTCATTTTTGAAATCCGATGTTACTGCCTTTCTTACATCCTTATGATTTCCTAGAATAGAAAAAAGAATGGTGGGCGGTACACTGATTTTTTGTCCATCAATTACTGCATCATTTTTCATAGAATCTTTACCACTGATACATGGTAGACGATAAATTCTGCAGATATCGTCAATTGCTTGATTTGCTCTTACTAATTGTGATAACTTGTATTTTCCATCTGGTGTTTTTATTGATTCTACCGGGTCTGGCCAGCAGAAGTTATCCAATCCTGCAATCATCTCTAAGTCAACTCCCACACATACTGCATTACGAACTGCTTCATCGACACTCGCAGCTGCCATTGCATAAGCATCAATATCTGAATATCGGGGCATTATTCCATTGGAAATTACTGCACCTTGTGTTTTACCTGCGATTGGTGCAATAACTGCAGCATCGCTTGGTGCATCGCTATTTTTGCCGCAAAATGGTTTTACTACGGTTTGAGCTATAACTTCATGATCATAGGATCTAACCCACCATTCTTTACTTGCAATATTTGGTCTTGAAAGTAGTCTACTGAGAATATTACCCATTTCTTTATCATTTAATTTGGGAGTTTGGATAGGAGAATGAGTGGGTGGAATCCATTCGGATTTCAGTTTCATTTGTGGGCAGCCATTATGTAAAAATTCTATTGGTAAGTATGCTACTGATGTTTCATCATGCTTTACAATAAAAGCTCCAGAATCTGTAAATATTCCGATTTCAGTGGCTTCAACTTCGTGTAATTTTGCAAGCTTTTCGAAATTATCTTTGTCATCTGGTCTGATTCCTACGGTCATTCTTTCTTGTGATTCTGAAACCAAAATTTCCCATGATGATAGGCCTGATTGTTTTAATGGAACCTTGCCTAAATCTATTTCGGCGCCACCGGTTAGTTCTGCCATTTCTCCAACGCTGCTTGACAGTCCGCCGGCTCCATTATCTGTAATTACTTGAATTAGCCCGGCATCTCGAGCTTCTATTAGCATATCGAGCATTTTTTTCTGTGTAATCGGATCGCCGATTTGGACTGCGGAGCTAGGGCTTTCCTCTGTCAACTCTAAGCTGGAAAATGTTGCTCCATGAATGCCGTCGCTACCAACTCTTCCCCCAACCATGTAAACTAAATCTCCTGATTCTGGTGTCTTGATGTGTGACTCTCTTCCATCAGATAGTTTTCGAGGCATTATTCCTACTGTGCCACAATATACTAATGGCTTTCCAATATATCTCTCATCGAAGATTATTGCACCGTTCACAGTAGGAATTCCCGATTCGTTTCCACCTGAGCGAACTCCTGCATGTACTCCTCGAAATACCCTAAATGGATGAAAAAGGCCATCTGGAATTGTTCCTTTGAAATCTGGTGGACCAAAACAAAAAACGTCTGTATTTGCAATTGGTCTAGCACCGAGTCCGGTTCCAATAATATCTCTATTTACTCCAACAATTCCAGTAATTGCGCCACCATAAGGATCTAAAGCACTAGGTGAATTGTGGGTTTCTGCCTTTATACATAGACTCCAATCTTCATTCCATGCTATAACTCCTGAATTATCATGAAATACGCTTAGTAACCAATCAACTTCTTTAGAAATATCATTTGTGGGTTTTACTATATTAGTTTTGAATAAGGAATTGATGTTTGTGATTTGATTGGTTACAGTGTCATTATGTTCAATTTTTGCAGAGAAAATTTTGTGTGAGCAATGTTCTGACCATGTCTGTGCTAAACATTCTAATTCGGCATCTGTAGGTTTTGTTGGTGGTAAATTATTTGTTGCCCTTAATTTTTGAGTTTCTTTGTTTCTAAAATGTTCTTGGATTGTTTTCATTTCTTCTAAGTTAAGGGCCAAGAGTCCTTTATCACTAATTGTTACTAATTCCTCGTCAGAAACTTCAAGGTTTACTTCCACTGGTTTGGCATATTTTATTTTTGGTCTATGAGGAAATTCTAACATAGGCCATTTTTTACACTTACAATCCTCGATTCTAGATATTGCTACTCTTTCGATCATAGGATTGTATAGTGTTTCTACAATTTCTTCTTCTGTTCCGGTTGGAACACCCCAAAATGCAAACGTCTTTGTTGTTGAAATTAATATCTCTTTAGAATCTGGTAATAGTGTTTTAATTCCGTCCAAAGCAGCGTTACCTAAATTATCTGTAACGCCCGGTTTAAATCCTATTTGTATTACTAGTTCAGGAATTGGAGAGAAGTCGTCCAAGATTCTTTTATTATGCGTGCCTCTTTCAATTATCGGATCTGCAAATAAATCGTATACCGCTCTTTCTGAGTTTTTGTTATTGATTTCTCCAATAAGGTGATATCCGAGAATTACTCTAACTGACTTAACATCTATTCTGTGGTCTGAGAGTAGCATAGATTTGATATTATTACCTCTTGCATCAGTTAGGCCTTTCATTTCTTTAGTTGATACTTCAAAAAAATGTTCTTTTTTGTCTTTATTCATAATTATCCCTCATGCAACCAAGGAGTGAGTTATCTTCCAGCCGGACCAAGCCATTAATGGAGCCAATAAATTCAGAAGTATGTAAATAATAGCTGATGATGTATTATTAGATTCTAGCATAGTAAATGTTTCGAATCCGAATGTTGACATTGTTGTAAAGCCGCCTAGAATTCCCATTGTAAAAAATAGTGTAATATCTGAATTAATAGAATGAATTATTGAAATTGCCATTATAATTCCCAATAGGAATGCGCCTAGTAAATTTACAGATATTGTCCCCCAAGGTATTTCCGTTTGAGGGTTTGAAGGAATTAATTCGTAGATGCTCCATCTTGCTATAGATCCGATTGCGCCACCGAGACCAACTATGATCGCCGGATGCATGGACGGGGCGGAAGCAGACGGGGTTTGATTTTTCTGAATGAGGAAAGGCTTGACATAATGTTATGCCTTAGGGAGTTTGATGAAGGTACAAGAGGTATGGGGTAAGAGATGGGATAATTGTGCTCATCCTCTATCTCACCAATATATGCTGTCTGCTTTCAAAAAGAAGTCTGCGGTTATTCTGGCAGCAGATTTTTTTAAAATAGCGGATCTTTTGAAAGTTATTGATTCTGTAGGTGAATATGTTACGGCAATTAAAACTCATGTAGATATGATAGAAGATTTTGATCGACATTCTTGGGATGAAGTAATAAAGTCTGCAAAAAAATATGATTTGTTAATTTTTGAGGATAGGAAATTTGCGGACATTGGCAGAGTCTCGCAATTCCAAATGGGTGGTCTTTATGATATTAGATCGTGGGCAGAAATTGTGACTTCTCACAGTATTAGTGGTCCGGATGTCGTAGACGGGATAGCTGCTTCTTGGGATGCAGTTGAAAGAATAGGAGGAGTTTTTCTTCTAGCTCAAATGTCTAGTAGAGAGAATCTTCTTTCCGAAGAATATTCTAATAGAACTATTCAGATTGGTACTGCTTCTCCTCATGTTTTGGGTTATATAGGAAATGGTAGCTCCAAAGAGGAGATTGCTGAATTAAGAAGAAAGGCGGGAGTAGGGAAATTGATTTGGACTCCTGGTGTTAATATATCTGCTAGAGATGGTGTTTTGGGTCAAAGATATGGTCATCCCGCAGATGCTATTGTCTCGGGATCAGATGGTGTAATTGTTGGCTCTGGAATTATTCGCTCAGAAAATCCTATTGAAGCTGCAATAAAGTATGCGGAAGTATCTTGGAATGCTTTGATGGAGAGGTAAAATGGACCAGAATTTGGTCGGTTGGATTTGTTCTTTTCTAGTATTATTATTGCTCATTGGATTAGTTTTGAATGAATTGGTAAAACGGTGGAAGATTGGGGTAAGACTATCTATAATGGATGAAAGTTTATTGGATGATGATAGTATTACTATAGACAATATTATTCAGGCCCCTAAAGGCAGTGTACTTAGTCAAAAAACACCCGTTATTCCTATTAAAAAGGATGATTTGGAATGAAGGATACTAGCTAATTATTCCTGTTCCAAATAGTGTTGCAATAATTGAGCTTGATAAGATTAAGATAATTACGATTATTCGCCACTTCCTTTTTTTTGGTTTGTTATTTATTGTTTGAGGGGGAGGTAATTCAGGGATTATTTCCGGAGGTATGGGTGGATTTTCGGCCATCATTTCGGGCATTATTGGTGAATTGATTGGTTCTTTTTTTTCTAATTTATCTAAGTCTGGATATATTTTGTCTAAGTCTGCTAAACCGGGTGCTTCTGGTATATTTCCTTGGATTAGTTCCCAATTTTTTTCTATATCTGATTTAGAAATTGGTGTAGTAAGATTAGCAACAGCTCCAGCAGAATATGCTGCATCTTCTGCCTTATTTCTTCTTGTTCTGCTGGATACAAATACAATTCTTGCCTTTCTATCGCTTTCCCTTATTTCTAATGCTGCAATGTGCCCGTCTAATGTAGGTAAATCTAGTCCAATGAATATAATATCGGGCCTGAGTTTTACATACTCATCAACGGCTTTATCTCCGTCTTCACAAACATGTGTTTTGAAACCTTTATTTTCCATCACTGATTTAAGTCTTCCAGAAGTAATTCTGTTGTCTACGACTATCAGAACTGTGGGCTCGGCTTCGGTCGCCATGACAATTCGTGTGGGTTTCATCTCAAGAATGGAATGGTTATTTGTATTAAGATAAAATAGATTTTAGTAGCCATTGTGGATTGAAAATTTCTAAATCGTCATAACCTTGCCCTATTCCTGCAAGTACAATTGGCCTTCCAGTAGCATGGGCAATAGATAACGCAGCACCACCTCTTGCATCGGTATCTAATTTACATAGAATAGCGCCATCAAATTTAAGCATCCTTTGAAACTCAACTGCCTGAGTTACGGCATCATTGCCGGCTAGGGCATCCGCGACAAAAAGTACCAGATGAGGATTTGCCACTCTTCTAACTTTTCTTAATTCTTCCATTAGGTTGGTTTTATTCTGCATTCTACCAGCAGTATCTATAATTACAATATCATCATTTTTGGCTCGGGCGCTTTCTATTGCATCTCTAGATAGCGCAGCCGAGTCTCCACCTCTTTGACTTTTTATGCACCTAACTCCTATTTTCTTAGCGTGTTCAGCCAATTGATCGATAGCTCCAGCTCGGAAAGTATCAGCGGCCGCTAAGACTACAGAATATCCTTGATCAGATAATCTCTTTGCAATTTTAGCAGTAGTGGTCGTTTTACCTGTTCCATTTACTCCTACTATCATAATTGAAACCGGGCTATCCTCTATTATGAATGATTGAATGGTTTTATCGAAATCCCAGTATTCAGATTCAAGTAAGTGAGATAGGGACCTATGTACGGCTCTTTCTACTATTTCTCCTAGCTTTGCCTTTCGTGGCACTCTAGTCCCAACCAAGTTTGCTCGTAAGAGATTGATGAGTTCCGTCACTGATGAATGCCCCATATCTACAGAAAGTAATTCTGTTTCCAATTCCTCTAATATTTCATTTAGTAGATGGCTTTCTTTGATTACGCGTCCTCTTCTTGATAGTTTATCTTCTGCAAGATCTATTATTATTGACTTGTTATCTAATTTGATTAGTTTTCTCCCTGTTGTCGTTTTCAATTTTTTTGGTTTGGAATTTTTTACTTTTTTTGCTTTTGTTTTTAATCTATCTTTTAATTTCCTGTCCTTAGAAGAAATTGGTGCTGTAAAGGGGTCGAGGATTTCTGAATCGTATTCTTCCCATTTATCTGAAACGGAAATTTCATCAATTTGCTCTAGACTTTGATGTTCGGGCATTTTTTGTTGGAAATTTTTTCTTTGTTCCAGTGCTTCTATTGCTTCCTGAGAATTTTCATCGGCAGTAATTCCTTCAGATTTTTCTGTCTCTTCTACTCTCTTCTTGAAGCGATCGAATAGTCCCATAAAATTCCCTCAATCATCCAATGTGAGTTCTGTTCCTCTTTTTCTTCTTCTTGATTTTCTTTTGGGCTCAAGACTTTTTTGGGGTTCGCTGCTTGCTGTGTCTTCAACATCTTGATTAATAATCTCTACTTTTTCATTAAATTCTGTAGCTAACGAAACTACTTGTTTTTCTAATTCTTGATAATCTATTTTTATTTTCTCAATAATTGAAATGATTTCTTCATTTCTTTTTTTTAGGATTTCGGCTGCTTCTTCTCTGGTTTTTTCTGCTTGAACTCTGCTTCCTATATCTATTACCGCCCCAGAATCCGCTGGAATGTCTGCAATTATTTGTACTCCAGCCCCAAGGGGTATCATAGCGTCCTTTGCTCCATTTTGTGAAATTGACATCAATGCATCCAATGCGTGAGATTGTTCGATTCTAATATTTTCTAGATTTTGTAGTTGTGACTCGAGTTTCTGAAGCCTATCTCTATTTATTTCTACTAGTCTAGCCAGACGTTGTAAATTGTCCTTCTCGGTGTCGCTCATTGGTACTTGGAAACGATGGTCTAAAATGAACTCGTCGTTATTCTCCGTCCCAAATTCCTTCAGAAAGCATAAATTGCATTACTTTTTCTGAAACATTAGCTCTATTTCCACCTCTTACTCCTGTTGCAGAAACTTTGAACACTTCAGGTGGTATATCTTTGGATTCGCGAACTTCGTATCCAACTTTTCTTCCATACGAGACCGCTTCAATATCTGGCATAATCCATCCTTCAACATTTTCACCTTCATATCTATGTTCAATCATACGTTTTCTCAACTCTGCCGGATATGGGTCTGAATCGGAAACAGGGGTGTCTCTAATTCCTACAACCACTCTTTTCCCTTTGTCGAGTTCCTGTTGAATTAGCCATTCGTGCCCTACATGAAGTGGTTGCCATCGTCCTGGAAGTAATACTGCCTTGGGTTTCTCGAAAAAGTGAGATAGTTGATCGACCATGTCGTCAACAGTTTCTCCATCCTTACCTGTAGAGTTTAATGTCATGTGAGCGCAATTTGGTTCGTCAAAGGGATCCGAAATTCCAGTGAAATTAGAAATCTCTCCTGACCTAGCTTTCGCGTAGAGTCCTTTGACATCTCTTTCTTCACAGATTTCTAGAGATGTAGAAACATGAATCATCACAGAGTTGTCTGGTAGTATTTCTAAGATTTTTTCTCTTACATCTTCGTAGGGGGTGATGAAAGAACAGATTACATCCGTGTGTTTTGAAATCATTTTTGCCATTCTAGCAATTCCAAGGAGATGTCTTTCTCTGCCTTGTCTAGAAAAATCATTATTTGAGAAAAAATCTCGAATTGTGTCTCCATCTAATAGTTCTGCGCCGAATCTAGTTACTGCAGCCTCCGCTATTGTAGTCTTTCCAGCTCCTGAAAGCCCGATTAGCCATAATACTCTATTTGCCATAATACCCACCTATGAGGCGGCGACTTAGGATGTTGTTTTAATCCTGATTATTTATCCATAATTTATTCCAATCTGAACTACATGCCACTAAGAAGTATGGATTCAGTATATTTTCCAAAATATCGTAAGTAAGGGTTTTTGCATCTGGTCCAACTATAATACCACCAGCAGCAGTCACCACAGCGTGAGCTGCTGCAATATCCCAACAGCTTGTTGGGCCAAAGCGTGGATAGAGGTTTGCGCTACCTTCAGCAACAATACATGCCTTTAGAGAAGAGCCCATCCTAATCAAATGATGAGTTCCTAGTGCATTAGCAAAGATTTCGTCTCTTTCATTTCTATGACTTCCACTTGCTACTAATTTAATTGGACTAGTTATATTATTAATTACTGAAATTTGTTTAGGTGGCCGATCTTCTATGATAAGTTGTGCTATTGAGTTTTGTGTGTTCCCGGTCCAAGTTTTATTGGTTGCTGGTGCATGCACAATTCCAATAATTGGCTCCCATCTTTTCAAATTCTTTTTCATCAGGGCAATGTTTACCGTAAACATTCCATTTCTCTTGATGAATTCCTTTGTTCCATCTAATGGGTCTACTAACCAAGAGAATTCTGAATCCAATGGATTCCCAATTCTTCCTTCTTCAGAAACTATTGGGATATGCGGATATTTGTTTGTGAGTTCAGAAATTATAGTTTCATGTGCTGCGATATCTGCGTTAGTTAATGGGGAGTTGTCTGTTTTTGATTGAATTTCTATTGAGTCGGTCGTCTCGTAAATCTCCATAATTGCAAGGCCGGCTTTTTTTGCGACCGCAATAAGATATTCGATATCAAACTGCATTATATCAACCGATTAAAATTCTTCTAAATTAGCTGCTGCTGCTTCTAGATTTTTTCTAGCTTCTTCATCTAAATAGAATAGGAATGGGTCTTCGTCCCCTAAGATTTCTTTCCATGATGACATGGCTCTAGCCCATATTTCTTCTTTGGAGTTCCATACTAACATCCTATCTACAAATTTGCAATATCTTTGTATTTCCTCATCTTCTGGAGCAATTCGTCTTAAAATCTCATTAGTTTGTGCGATAACAATCCCCCATGTTGGATTTAATTTATATGTTGTAAATGGGTTTCTTTCTTGGTTGATAGTAATGTGATCTCTCCATAATCCAAATGTAACATCATATGCAAAACCGATCAATAGAACAGAGCTTAGTACTCCAAAAGCAATTCCGGCAAGTCCTACATATGTCATTGGAATTGAGAGAAAAGATTCTGTGGGGTCGAATCTCCAAGAAACATATGGCCAAACAAGTAGAGTTAATGTTGCAGTCCAGAATCCAAGAGTGATTATTGCTTGGCTTTGTTGAATTCTCCAGTATTGTCGCATTATTACCTTCTTCATGCTACTTCCTCACATCAGTTAGCTTTCAGGATTGTCCAATTTTGTTAGAAAATATATGCATTATTTACTGAAATGGGCTTTAACTGCAGGTGCTTCAGAGTCAGAAGGTTTTATTTCTTCTAGATTCTCTATATTTACAAACCTTCTAGATACCCTATGTTTGCTACCAAAGTTTGAGTAAATTTTGTGTTTTGCATTCTCTTCATCTTCTGCTACTATATCTATGGAAAAGGGTTGATTATGTTTTCCTGAGCGGAAATTTCCTTGCGCCCTGTAGGCTTTCATATATGTGCGACCAAAGGTTCTGATTTAATCCAAGCGGCTAGTTATTTGATTAAAAATAAAACAATTAGTCATCATTTGAAGATATTTCTGAAGGTTTTCCAGTTTTAATTTGGCGGAGTTTTTCATTATCAGAAAGAATAGCATCTAAAAAGTCATACTTCACATTTAATTGTTCTGCTAGGACCTTTAATGCCATGGTGTCTTTGGGCAGACATTTCCCGCCAAATCCCCTTCTTATTCCTCTAATAGGGCCAAGATGAGAAGGCCCAATGGGTTGTTTATTTGTGCTTAGAATTGCATCCCTCACTATTGTCCAATCTACATCTAAGGCTTGACAGATGTCATACATTTGATTTGCAAATACTACTTTCAACGAATAAAAAGTATTTTTTGTATATTTTACTAATTCCGCTTCAATGGGCTTCAGTTGGATACATGTTGCTTCTTCTAGTAATACTCCCGCAATTTTATGGTGATTGAAAACCGTTTTCGCTACTTCATCATGTATAGTACCAACAATTACTAAATCTTGATTTCCAAAGTCTTCAATGTATCTTCTCTCAACTAAAAATTCGGGAGAAAAAGCGAGCTTTAGATGTGGGAATTTTTGTGTTAGCATGTCAGTTGTGCCTGGAATAATGGTAGATTTTATTACTGCTGTAAATCCATTAGGAAGTTGTTCCAATATTTCTAGCAATATTGAAATGTCGCATTCTCCAGTCTTTTCATTCTGGGGAGTTGGTATGGCAATATATGCAAAATTTGTCTGAGAAATTAGATCTTCTATTTTTGTTCCGCGCTTCGGATCATGTGTAATGATATTGAATTTTGGCTGAAACCAATGTTCTATTGCACCACCTACAATTCCTACGCCGATAATACCAATTTTTCCATCATTCGGGGTACTCATTAGTTCGCGTCGATTGATTATCAATTAATATTGTTCCTGAGGAACGTTAGAAAAAATAATTATTAATCCAATAATCCATTAATATAGAATAATAATGCTAAAGATATTGATGGCCATAGTGCTCTGAAATAAGATATGATCCTTGAAGATATTTGATAGTTAAAAATTTGATGGTGGGTAGTGATTGTTAAAGAATCGGCTATTTTTTGTTCTATTATTGTTGTTGAATAATCACTTACTTTATTCTCAATTTTTTTCACTATTTCCTGGTAAGCTTCTGTAGGAATTTTCAAAAATTTTCCAATATATCCAGAAATTTCTTCTATTGAGAAATTAAAAAAATTCTGGTTTTCGGAATTGGTGATTGCTTTATTTTCATTGTTATTATTGATTGGTTTGGTTCTATTTTCTAAAAGCCATTCTAGAGCGGATATTAAATCGTTAATGTTTTCAATTTGTTTTCCTAGTTTAAATTCAATAATTTGCATGGGATTTATTGCTTGTGAGATCCATTCTGCGGGAATGTTTAGCTTTTCAGTCAATTCTGATTCAATGTTTTGTTTAATTGTTATTGGCAATTTCTTTAATTCCAATAGTAATGAATTGAGTCGTTTGTAAGATTTAAATGAATCTGAAATTTCATAGCTAAACCAAGTCACAAAGAAAATTATTGCTAATGCGGTAACAATTGGGTAACTATCAAAATCCGAGAATTTTAGTTCTTTTGATTGAAACCACCATAGTATTGGTAAGGAAACAAGTATTGGTAAAAATGAATGTTTTATTTCATTTCTAAGATATAATCTAAGTTCGGGAATATTGAGTTTCATTATTAGTTTGATTGCTTTAATTGATTGGTTTTCGGGAATTAGTTTTCTAAATTTGAAAATATAGATATATGAAAAAATGAAAACCCGTACTAATGTAGGTATTAAAATTGCAATAAAAATCCAAGTTCTAATAGGCTGTGTAGAAAAACTCGAAATTATGCCATCCATTGTATCAAATCCGTGTCTCTTTCTTTCTGGTCTAGTTTATTTTATGGAAGGGGTTTTATTCTATAAATTTGGATATTTCCCGTAATGATTTGCGGCGTAAATTTGGGATTTGTGCATTTTCGTGGGGGTATCCTACCGGCATAATTAGAATTGCGTGTTCATGCTTGGGCCTATCAAGGATTTCCCTAAGAAACGTCATTGGAGAGGGCGTATGTGTAAGGGTTGTCAGGCCCATATTATGAATTGCGGAAATGAGAAGTCCCGTTGCGATTCCGCATGATTCTTGAGAATAATATGTCGGTGCCCATTGACCGTTTTTTCTAATTCGCTTACTATGTCTAAAAACGACGATAAGCCATGGTGCGATTGTCAAGTGTTCTTTTACATAGTCGGTACCAAGGGGCTCCAAAACTTCCGACCATGCTTCTGGCATCCTATCGGAATATGTTTTTTTTTCTTCGATTTCGGCCGCTTGACGGATCTTGGCCTTGATTTCTTGATTTGATATTGCTACAAAGGTCCATGGTTGAAGATGAGCTCCTGAAGGTGCTGTGCTTGCAGTCTTAATTGCTAGTTCGATTAGTTGTCTGGGAATCTGTTTATCAGAAAAATGCCTAGTTGTTCGTCTATTTTCCATTTTAGTATAGTAATCTTCGGCGCGTGATATCATTGTGTCTTCCGGTAATTTCTCAAAAATCAGATCGATGAATTTGCCCTTCTCTTCTTGCTCTTCCATGTAATGTCTTAGCGGCAATTAATCATCAATGCTACTATATTCGATTTTATACAGAACGTTGAAAATTTATAGAAAATTTAGTCAATTTTGTATTTTATTTTAGGTATGTGTGGGTTTGGTATTGTTTGATAAGGGTAAATTTGGCGCTTTGATTGAGATTTTATCCTTAATATTCAAAGGTGATTACTTCTGATTAGTATTGATTAGATTGACAGTCAATAGTCCGAGCCAGGAAGATTCTTCCAGAAGGTTGGCGAAGCGTCTGTCAGAAATTCCTAACGAGCGTTTGATTGAGGAAGTCATAGCTAGTTGGGATGATAATGTAAGATTAGAGGGAGAGATTGCGGTACTCCGGAGAAGATTGCGTGAATTCGAAATTTCTAATGTTTCGGATTCTGAAAATATTATTATGACTAATGAGTTGGAAGAGAGATTGCGGGTTGCTTTATCTAAAAACTCACAGTTAGAAAAAAAATTACATAACGAGAAAGTTAGACGGGAAGTAGGTGAATTAGATTCTGAGAAGATTGTGGAAATTCAGGAGAAAAATGCCAAATTACTAAGAAATGAAGAAGATTTATTATTGTTGATTCATGATTTGGAAGAAGAAATAAATCGGCTCACTTCGGTTGATTGAGTCGCTTTAAAAAATCTATAATTCCATTCGAAAATTTAGAAGTTATTGATTCTGTGGGTTGGGGGGTGTGTTCTTCAAATTCTGGTAAAAAGGGTTCTATTTCTCTATTATCAAACCATATTGAACTGCATTTAATACACCCTTCCAATTCTATTGTTGATTCAATAGTTAGCACTTGTCCTTTTGCCATTTCACCTTGACAAGTGGGGCATTTATACCCAGCATTAACACCATTGAATATTCCATTTTTGATTCTTTTAATGACTTGTGATTCCATTTTTGTTACAATCCATCGATCTGTTACTAACATCCCTAGACAAGTGTTGCAGTGGTGTAAGTGGCCTCCAACGACATCCCCATGCATTTCCATTTGGCTGTTGCAAGTCGGACAGTTGGTTGCGCCTTCCACGGTAGGCTAGAGGTGTATGGCTTCAAAACTGTATGGTTAATCTGTCATTTGCTTTATGAATTCTGAAAGTGTTCTTTCTAACTCCGAGGCGTCCTCAAATTCTTCAACTAAATTTCCGGTTATTATCCAATCGGCACCTGATTGTGCTGCAATTTTGGCTGTCGAGCCGTCTCTAATTCCGCCGCCCACAATTAAAGTGATGTTCGTAGCATCTCTTGCACTTTTAATTAAATCTGGATGTACAGGTTTCTTGGCACCACTGCCTGCCTCTAGATAAAACATGTCGAATCCATACATCTCTGCTGTAAGTGCATATGCAGCAGATCTTTCTGTTTCATTTGATTTTAGAAGATTGGCCTTTCCAACTTCACCTGCTTTCCCACCCGGAGCGCAAATAACATAACCCATAGAAACTGGTTCAATTCCGGCTTTTCTGATATAGGGTGCGCCAGATGTTTGCTCTTCAATTAAAAATCTAGGATCTGTACTATTCATCAACATCATGAAAGTAATGGCATCAGCTGCTGGAGAAAGTGAAGCTGCTCCTTGAGGGAATAGGACAATTGGTATTTTCCAATTATTTTCATCCATTATAGAATCTTGACTAGATGCCCAGGTGACTAGTTCTAATCCTTCTTTAATGGCCACAATAGTTTGATGCACGTTGTTTGAATCTGTATCAGAGGATCCTCCCACTAATATCATTCTAGTCCCAGCAGAAACCGCTGCTATGGCTCTTTTAGCAGCTGTCTCGGGTGTTTGTTCTGCTGGATCTATTACTATTCCATGTCGTGTTCCTTGAGATCTATCGCAGATGAAATCTCTCGTTGTTCTGTCTTCATGTATCATTCTAACACTACCTAGAAGGGTTATGGATGTATAATTGTATCAATATATTCTCTAGCCAATTCAATTCCTCTTTGGTATTGAAGTTGTATAGTATATTCGGGGTTTTCTCCTTGCCATTTCATTCTCTGTACCCATTGGGTATTACACGTTTTATCTTCATCTTTTTTCCACCATATCTCAATTGTTCCATCGTTTCTTTTTCCTTGGATTCCATAATTTGGCGCATGACTAGAAAGACAAATTCCCCCTTTCCAAAGTTCCGAATCTTCAGAATCTTGAGTATTATCAAATATATTATCAAACAAAATAGTCGTTCTTCCAATATATCCAGCTCCAGAAAGTTTCAGTTGATTATTTGTATTTTCCAAAACTCTAGTTCTTAGATGGAAAATAGTATTTCTTTTACTAAGTTGGGTTGCCATAGCCTTTACTAACCATGAATGTCTTACTGCATTATCTTCTTTAGATGGTTCTTGAGAAAAAAAAGTGGAGATCCAGTGTTTGGGGAAAAGGGGCCATTTGCTAATTATTCCTGGATATTCCCCAATTAATCCTATTTCTGCTTTCTCATCAATAATATGTATTTCAACAGAATCAGTATAATCCAAAAGAGTATGGGCCATAGATAAAGAAGATAGTTTTCCACCTAATATTGCTATTTTTTTCATGATGTGTTCACCAATGGAGTCAATGCTAGTGCGTGCACCGGACAAGCAGGGATGCATAACTTGCAATGAGTACAAGATGGTTCATCCACCACTGCAAGTAAATTATCTAATTCAAGTGCATTTACGGGACATAATCCTACACAGGCAGCACAGCCAAAGCATCGATCGTCAATTACTTGAAAGATGGTGTCTGGTAATCTAGCCATGAATATGGCCGGGGTATTATACATGTCAATATTTTCCCCTACCCCTTATCTTCTATTGGAAAAATTATTATTCTTTTTTTATTAATCTAGTCAATCTAATATATTTTGATTTCAATAATCATTTAAGATCTATAACTGAACATTATTAATTATTTCTTATAGAATAAAATTAAAATAAAATTCAATATTATATTCCAATGGAAAAGAAGGGGTTGCTCTTACGTTGTCTTCATGGTCTCTATCGCTTCCGCATACTCTATGAGCGAGTACAGAGACCTCAATCAAAATGCTATAGATAGCATATCAGACGCAATCAAATTTAATTTTCTTGGTGGAGCTAACGAAGTTGGAAATGTAGGATGCGTAATTGAAGACCAATCAGGAACTAGAATTCTTGTTGACTATGGATTAGCACCAACAAAGCCACCTAAGTACCCCAGCCCTTCCCCTCCGGTAAATGATGTAATATTGACTCATGCACATATTGATCATATTGGTATGACACCTTGGTTATCAGGATCCTACGATTCAAATTTACATGGAACAAAACTTACTGCAGATGTTTCAGAAATTATGTGGTCAGATACATACAAGATATCTGACATAGAAGGATATCCTTTGGGGTGGGATAGGAGAGATATGGATATGGCACTAGACGCATGGATTCCTCATGAATTTAGAGAGTGGTTTGAAATTGGTAATTGGAATTGTAGATTACATCGTGCAGGACACATTCCTGGAGCGGCCATGTTAGAAATATTAACCCCTCAAAAAAGAATCCTCTGGACAGGTGACATAGACACTAGGAATAGTCCAAACGTCAAAGGAGCAAAACCTGTAAAGTGTGACATACTTTGTATGGAAGGAACCTATGGTGGTAGAAATCATAAACCCAGAAAAGAAGAAGAAGAACGATTCGTAAGCAGAGTGCTTAAAGTTGTATCAAGAGGAGGTATTGCATTAGTTCCAGCATTTGCCTCAGGAAGGGGCCAGGATGTATTAAGGATATTACATGAAAAAGCTCCACATTTAGAAGTCCATTATGATGGAATGGGAACCAGGGTAACACGTCACTGGATGAATAATCCACAATTTATCCACAACTCAAAAGAATTAGAAAGGGCATTCAGATGGTCAAAACGTGTTTCAGGAAAAAGCGATCGCAAAAAAGCACTGAATGGAGATGTGATTGTAACTACTAGTGGAATGCTTGATGGTGGCCCAGCAATTTGGTATTTGAATAGATTGAGACATAGCCAAGCTAACGCCATACTTCTGACTGGCTACCAAGCTGAAGGTTCTGGAGGAAGGAAACTAATCGAAGAAAGACATATCGATATATTTGGAAAGAGAACACATATACCTCTAGAGTACGATAAATATGACCTCTCAAATCATGCCGATCATAATTCTTTAATCCAATTTGCGAAAGAATGCGAACCGTCTGATATTATTTTATTCCATGCCGATCCAGAAGCAAGTAAGGAGATTTCAAAGGACATTCCACAAGAAATAAGGGTGCATTGTACTACTAATAACGTACCCATCCTAATACCTCACGGACAAAATTAAACATGAAATTCGGCGCATTGTACATAAGCCGCCGTACAAGTTGAGCAACTAGGTGAGCGTTAGCTTACCGTTCAAGAAGAAATAAAGGTGAAAAAATGGAAGCATTAGACAAGATGTTTGGAGTAACAGAAGCTGGAAGCGATGTTGCCACGGAACTTAGAGCCGGCGGCGCAACCTTCCTTACAATGGCCTACATTCTTTTGGTAAACCCGTCTATGCTGCAAGTGGCAGGCATCCCGTTTGATGATGCACTGTTCGCTACAGCAATAGCCGCGTTTGTAGGATGTATGGCAATGGCGTTTTGGGCAAAATTGCCCTTTGCTATGGCGCCAGGAATGGGCTTAAATGCATTTTTTGCATTTACAGTCGCGGCCCCGTGGGCTATGGCCATTCCATGGGAAATTGCATTGGCTGCAGTGTTTGTAGAAGGACTAATTTTCTTAGTTCTATCACTACCTCAAGTTGGAGCTAGAACTGCTATGATTAATGCTATTCCTACGGACCTAAAAATTGCAACCGGAGCGGGTATTGGAATGTTCCTAGCAATTATAGGCTTAAGAGAGATGGGTTGGGTAGCTAATGATGACGCTACTCTAGTTACTCTAGGTGATACAGCCACTTTCGATCCTCTAGCCTCTGGAGCATTTTGGGCAATGATCGGACTCATTGCAATTGCAGTAATGATGGCAAGAGAAGTTCCCGGAGCAATAATTATCGGAGTTATGTCAGTATCCCTGATAGGCTGGGGCCTTGGTGTGAATGACCCTTACAATGAAGCATATTCTGTAGTGACTTGCTGTGGCGATAACGGCGAAGAAATTGTAGGATCATTGGTTGCCGGCGTTTCAGGTTATGAAACGGCAGCATTCCCCGAAGAAATATTCGGCTTTGTTGGCCTTCCTGAAGAATCACTCGGAGCCGCTCTTGGAGCATTTGGAAAGATTGGAGATTCAGCTGCCGATGGCGGAATTGCAGTTGGAGCATTTTTAATGGTAATGATCACTTTCTTGTTTGTTGATATTTTTGACACTGCAGGAACTCTTTATTCTGTAGGAAGACAGGCTGGATATGTAGATGAAAATGATGAATTAATGAATTCAGATGAAGCTTTCATGTCAGATGCGGCGGCAACTGTAGTTGGTGCCCTTTGCGGTACCAGCACGACAACGACATATATTGAGTCTGCAGCGGGAATCGAGGAAGGAGGTAAGACCGGCCTAACTTCAGCAACTGTAGGAGTTCTAATGCTATCTGGATTATTCTTATCAGGATTATTCAAAGCAATCCCTCAGTATGCTATGGCATGTGCCCTAGTCGTTGTAGGTGCAATGATGATGAGACAGGCTGCAGATATTGATTGGACAAACTCTGATACTGCTGTTCCAGCATTTTTGACAATGGTAATGATGCCATTCACTTACTCAATTGCAGTTGGAATTGCCTGGGGAATTATCACTTACTGCGCAATTATGACCGGTACTGGAAAATTCACAAAGATTAACCCAATTGTAGGCGGAATCGGCGTTTTCATGATTCTATATTACATGACATTAGATGGCGACAAAACCGTCTTAGACATGTTAATCGGCGGCCTCTGATTATTTCGTAAAGTACCCGGGCCTGAATAATCCTGACGGCCCGGGACCACTACGAACGATTATTATGTCAGAAAACCCAATATCCTTAATCGAAAGTAAAATCAGGACAATACCCGACTTTCCAATCGAAGGAATAATGTTCAGAGATATTACTCCGGCACTCGGCGAGCCTGGACTACTTTCGATAATTACAGACATATTTGTTAGTAATTTGAAAGAACTTGATTGGATTCCCGATGCAATTGTTGGACCAGAAGCTAGAGGCTTCATTTTTGGGCCCCTTTTGGCAGAAAGATTGGGAGTGGGATTTATCCCAATCAGAAAACCCAACAAACTACCACATAATACCATCAAAGCCGAATATTCTTTAGAATATGGCAAAAATACTTTAGAAATTCATAAGGATGCAATTATTCAAGGACAAAAAATCATCATTATTGATGATTTATTAGCTACCGGTGGAACGATATCAGCATGTGTGGAGCTATGTGAAAAATTAGGTGCGGAAATTTTAGGTTCACTATTTGTGATCGAACTTATTGGACTTGATGCTAGAAAAAAACTATCACCAATAAAAGTTCACTCACTCCTTGAATATCCAGCATAGTAAATCCAACAACTTCCCGATTTCTTCAAAGGGGCCCCACCCTTCCTAAGCCTGATGGGCATGGCAGAAACACCACCACCTCCTAAGCCCACAGAAGATCAAATTCGCCAACAAATAGCAAAAGCAGTAGAAAATGAGGATTTTGAGCTTGCAGCGAAGCTGAAGAAGAAACTCATACCACCACCTCAGGCTCCACCACCACCTCAGGCTCCACCACCACCTCAGGCTCCACCACCACCTCAGGCTCCACCACCACCTCAGGCTCCACCACCACCTCAGGCT
>Ga0115011_10000345_pt1 | contig 39967 bp, 44 predicted proteins | sample TroAtlMetagenome_2_FD_88705 | JGI IMG/M metagenome (GOLD analysis project Ga0115011, IMG submission 88705) | Marine eukaryotic phytoplankton communities from Atlantic Ocean - Tropical Atlantic ANT8 Metagenome | ecosystem: Environmental > Aquatic > Marine > Oceanic | place: Tropical Atlantic... | reverse complement strand
GCGGCCCTTGCTCTTGCCCTTGCTCATGGTGGCGGTGAAGCGGTCCGATTAGGCCCCGGCGAGCGCTCCGGCGAAGCGGCGGGCGCAAACCGTATCTGGCTCCCCGCCTTCGCAGGGGGAAACCGGAGCAACCACGTGCACCCCCTTGCCACCTGACAGCAGGGCGAAACTGACCAGACCCAGATCGGACAGGCGGCGGCGGATGTCGCGGGCGGCGCTGACCACATCGCCGAAGTCGAGCCCCTCGTCGGGATCGAGGTCGAAGATCATCCGGTCGGGCCCCTCGATGTCATCGGTCCGGCAGCCCCAGCCGTGAAACTCGATGGTGCCCATCTGGACGCACGCAACCAGGCCCGCCGAATCCTCGATAAAGAGATAATCCTCGGTGCCGCCGTCCTTTTCGCGGATCGGGACAGCGTGGACATGGGGGCCGAAGCTGCCGCTGTCGTGCTTCTGGAAGAAGCATTTGCGGGCCCTGCCCTGCGGACAGCGCACCAGACTGATCGGGCGACGGGCCGCGAACGGCAGCATGAGCGGCGCCACCGCCGCATAGTAGTCGGCCAGCTGGCCCTTGGTCTGGCCGCTGCCGGGGAAGATGACGCGGTCGGCACTGCTGACCTTGACCGGACGGGCAGCGGGACGCGCGGCGCGGGCGCGCTCCGGCTTCACATCGGCGGCGGGCTTGTCCTCGCGCAGGCCGAGGAAGCTGCCATGCCGGACATTGCCGTCGGCCGTGAACTCGGCAAAGGCCACCTCGGCGACGAGGCGTGGCGTCAGCCAGGTGACGCCGCGCGCGCTGGTCCGGTCAACCTCGGCCGGTGGGGTCTTGCGCTCCAGTCGCTGCATGCGCGCGGCCAGATCTTCCATCACCTCCTGGGTGAAGCCGGTGCCGACATTGCCCTTGTAGATCCAGTCGGCGCCGTCCTTCTGGGCCAGCAGCAGGGAGGCGAACGGGCGGCCGCGCGCCGAGGAGGCCTTCCAGCCGATGATGACGAACTCCTGCCGCAGCGTGCATTTGACCTTCACCCAGTCGCGCGTCCGGCGCGAGCGATAGGGCGCGTCGATGCGCTTGGAGATGATGCCCTCCTGCCCGGCCTTGCACAGCGAGGCGTAAAGCGTCTCGCCCGCCCCGATCAGATGGTCGGCGACATGGATCGGGGGGTCGGCGGCGCGCAACAGGGCCTCCAGCCGCTCCTTGCGTTCGACATTGGGGAGCGACGTCAGGTCTTCGCCGTCCAGCGACAGGAGATCGAAGGCGTGAAAGGCCAGGGCGTCGTCGGCGGTCTGGCTGCCCCTCCCCCGTTTGAGCACGGCCTGCAGCGAGGAGAAGTCGGGATTGCCCCCGGCGTCATAGGCGACAATCTCACCGTCGATAAGGCAGGGCGGCAGGGCGAGACCCTGAAGAACCGCGACCAGCGGGCCGAACTTGTCAGTCCAGTCCTTGCCGTTCCGCGTGAAGATCGAGACGTCGGTGCCCTTGGCCGAGACCAGCGCGCGATAGCCGTCGAACTTGATCTCATGCATCCAGTCGTTGCCTGTGGGTACCGCATCGACAAGGGTCGCGAGCTGGGGTGACCGGAAGGCGGGGGCCCTGGCGGTGCTGCGCTTCTGCGGCTTTCGCGCCTTTTTCGTGTGGTCGGCGGCGCGGGCCATTTCGCGGGCGAAGGCGTCGTCCCCCTTGCCGGCCAGAGGGTGTTTCCCCTCGGTGTCGGCGGCGATCTCGGCCATGGTGCGGCCGGTCAGCACACTGGTCAGGGCCGTCTCGACCAGACCGTCGCCGGGCGCGGCATGGGCGTCGCTGATCTTGCGCAGCAGCCAGTTCTCGCGCTCTTCGCCCTTTCGCGGTCTCAGCCGGATCAGCAGCCATTCGCCCTTCATCCGCTGGCCATGGACGATGAAGTGGAGGTGGCCGTCGTCGAGGTCGTCGGCGGACTTGCCTGCGATCGGCTCCCAGCGGCCTTCGTCCCAGAGCATGACGGTGCCGCCGCCGTACTCACCTTTCGGGATGATGCCCTCGAAGCGTCCATAGGACAGGGGGTGATCCTCGGTCCGCACGGCGAGACGCTTGATGTCCGGATCGGTCGAGGGCCCTTTGGTCACCGCCCAGCTCTTCAGCACGCCATCGACCTCGAGGCGGAGATCCCAGTGCAGCCGGGTGGCATCATGTTTCTGGACGAGAAACCGGTCGCCCTTGCCGGTCCCGACCTCCCCACGCGGCTCGGCGGTGCGGTCAAAGTCGCGCTTGCGATTGTATTCCGCGAGCAGGTCGCCGGCCCGCGCCTTCGCCTTTGACCGCGCCTTCGTCGCCATGGATCAGGCCCGCTTCTTCGCCGGCGTCTTGCGGGTCGAGGTCTTGCGCGAGGACGTCTTGCCCTTGCTGTCCCCCACCGACTTCTTCAAAGCGGCCATCAGGTCGATGACATTGCCGCCGCTCGTCACAGCGGGCTCCTCGACGTCCTCCAGCACCTTCCTGCCCCTGGCCTTGGCCTTCTTCTCGACCAGCTTCTTCAGGGCGTCGACGTAACGGTCGCGGAATTCGGAGGCGTCGAAGGGCGCCGTCTTCTGCTCGATCAGCGAACTGGCCAGGTCGATCAGGTCCTTTTCGGGCCTGTCCGTGCCGATACCCTTGAAGAAGGACTGGCCCTGCCGAACCTCGTCGCCATAGCGCAGGGTCTCGAGCAGGATGCCCTTGCCGCAGGGTTTGAGCGCGACGAGCTTTTCGTGACCGCGCACCGACAGCTGGCCCAGCGCGATCTTTTTCGCCGCACGCAGGGCCTCGCGCAGAACGATGAAGGCCTCCTCGGCCAGATCGTCGGCGGGCACGACGTAATAGGGCTTTTCGAAATAGAGGGGGTCGATCTCGTGCGCCTCGACGAACTGGACGAGGTCGAGCGTCTTCTTGCTCTCGATGCGGACGGCCTCGATCTCGTCGTCGTCGAGCAGGACGTAATTACCCTTCGAGACCTCATAGCCCTTCACGATCTCGTCGCGGTCGACGGGGCCGAGGCCGGATACGACCTTTTCATACGAGATCGGTTTCCCCGAAGGCTCGTGGATCTGGCGGAAGCTGATCGAGGCGCCGGATTTCACCGCCGCATAGATCTCGACCGGAATGGAGACCAGGGCGAGGCGGATATTGCCCTGCCAATAGGCGCGCGCGGCCATGAGCGACTCCTTGTTTCGCGGAGTCAGAACACCTGAGCCGGCGGGCGGTTCTATCCGCCCCCTGTTTGCCGGACCGGCATAAGAAAAGGGCCGCCCGTGGGGGCGGCCCTTTCCCGATTCAGTCCCGAAGGACCGGATCCGTTTGGCTTACTGGGCCGGAGCGGCTTCGGCAGCCGGAGCTTCCGTGGCCATGGCTTCGCCAGCGGCTTCGGTGGCTTCCGTGGCAGCAGCTTCAGCTTCCATGGCGGCGCCTTCGGCGGTTTCAGCAGCTTCGGTGGCTTCAGCGGCCGGAGCTTCTTCGGTGGCCGGAGCTTCTTCGGCGGCGGGGGTGCAGGCGGCGATGGCCAGAGCGGCGGCCGAGGCGGCAACCAGAGCAACGATACGCATGTGTTTCATCCTTCAGAAGGTTCAACGGGGTCATGAATCCCCGCAGAGGTGTGATAACGGAAATGTGAGTCGTACCGCAAGCGAATTCTCACAGGTTCGTGATCTTCCGTGAGCGGTATGTGTTCGCGTAGCCGGGCGTCAGGCCGCCTCTGCCGGCGCGTTGGTCAGGGCCTCTTCCATCTCGCTGAACGAGGGCTGGGCGCTGGAGGGGATGTCGCCGCGGCCGATCTCGACCGAAATCTGGGCGGCATTGCCGTGCAGGTGGGCCACCAGCACCGACTGGATGATCTTGTAATAGGCGCTGTCGCTGTCGATCACCTCCTTGAGGCGGGCGGCCAGCGGTCCGACCAGTCCATAGGCCAGGAAGACGCCGAGGAAGGTGCCGACCAGGGCGCCGCCGATCATGCCGCCCAGCACTTCAGGGGGTTCGGTGATCGCCGCCATGGTCTTGATCACGCCCAGCACCGCCGCGACGATGCCGAGCGCCGGCAGGGCATCGGCCATGTTCTGCAGGGCGTGGGCGGGCCCGAGCGCCTCGTGGTGATGCTTCTCCAGCTGCTTTTCCATGGCGTCCTCGATCTGGTGCGGATCCTCGAGGTTCATGGTCATCATGCGCAGGGTGTCGCAGATGAAGTCGGTGGCGAAGTGGTCCTTCAGCACCTTGGGATATTTCTGGAAGATGGGGCTCTCGGCCGGCTTCTCGATATGGCTCTCGAGCGCGATGACACCCTTGGACTTCATCGTCTTGGTCAGCTGGAACAGCAGGCTGAGCAGATCCTTGTAGTCCTGCTTCTTCCATTTGTTGCCGCCGAAGATGCGACCGAAACTGCCCGCCACACCCTTCAGGGTCGCCGCGGAGTTCGACATGACCAGGGCCGCGATCGCCGCGCCGCCGATCATCATCATCTCATAGGGCAGCGAGTGCAGGATGACGCCCATCTTGCCGCCGGCGATGGTGTAGCCACCGAACACCATGGCGAACAGCAGGACGATGCCGATGATCTGGAACATGGACGGAGGCGACACCTGTGACGAACGAGAGGCCTGCACCCTGCCCGTTAATGTTTAAGGCCGCGTTGCCAAGGTAAGGCGCTATCAGCCAATAGAGCGCATGCGCAGCCTTGATACCGGTCTCCCGCCTCTCATCCTCCGGTTCGCGAAGTGGAACGTGCTGGCGGCGTTGCTGGCGCTGGCGGTGCTGGCGGTGATGCTGGTTGTAATCGTGCCGCCGCTTAGCAGTCCGGCAGCCTATGACGCCATGCTGGCGGGCCGGGAGGATTCGGTCCGTTGCCGCCTGTGCGGCGTGCCCTACCCCACCGCGGTCGCAGGCGTCGCCCTGGTGGTTGGTGGCTTCGGGCTGATGGTCCTGTTCGGCACGGTGACGGCGATCCTGAGGGCGTTCGGACCGCCAGCTCTGGTGATAACAGCGGACGGAATGGCGACCTATCGCCTGCCCTGGAAGACCCAGAGGTTTTCGCTGGAGCCGGGCACGCCCATCCGTGTGGGGCCAGCGTTTCGCTTTGATCCTCCGGGCCGGGACGAGGAGGCGCGCGCGGTCAGCGGGCTGAACCTGAGGACGCGCGTCACCGACCTGAGCGCCGACGAGATATGCAACCGGCTGGCGGCACTGCGCCCCGACTGGCTGATCGAAAAGGGTTAGAGCCGCGTTTCGCCGTCGAGGATGGCCTGGCGGGCCGCGGGGGTCAGTTTGGTGTAGCCGGCCTTGCCGCCACGCACGAACAGGGGGCCGTCGACCTTGTCCGGGTCAAAGCCGTCGGTAACCAGATCGACCTTGCGGTATTTGAAGGTGCCGGTGGTGTCGACGGCCTTCATGATGCGGACAAACTGGGGCTGGGCGTAGGACGGCAGATTGGCCTCGACATAGTCGGCAAAGGCCGTGGCGCCAAAGCGACCCTCGACCACCAGGGCGACCATGCCGGCCTTGCCGTCCTGACCCGGGACGGGGACGCCATAGGCGATGACTTCCTTGACGCCGGGCGCCTCGGCCAGCCGCTGTTCCACCTCGGCGGTCGAGACGTTCTCGCCCTTCCAGCGGAAGGTGTCGCCGATCCGGTCGATGAAATAGAAATAGCCCTCACGGTCCTGACGCAGCAGGTCGCCGGTGCGGAACCAGCGGTCGCCGGGTTTGAAGACGTCGGTCAGGATCTTCTTCTGCGAGGCGGACTTGTCGGCATAGCCCGAGAAATCGTGGCGGGTGTCGTCGCCGATCATGCCGATGGCCTCGCCGACCTCGCCGACGGCGGCGAGGCGGCAGCGCCCGTCCGGCCCGCGCACCGGGGTTTCGGTGTCGAAGTCGAACTGCACCAGACGGATGTTGACCTTGCCCTTCACAAACCAGGGAACGCGCCCGATCGCACCCGACTTTCCGTCGAAATTGAAGACCGAGACATTGCCTTCGGTCGAGCCGTAGAATTCGAGAATCTCGGGGATGGCGAAGCGACTCTTGAAGTCGTCCCAGACGTCGGGACGCAGGCCATTGCCATAGGCGAGGCGGAGCTTGTGGGCGCGCTCGTCGTCGTTCGCGGGGCTGTTGACCAGATAGCGGCACAGCTCGCCGATATAGACGAAGACGGTCGCGCCAGTCTTCTTCACATCAGGCCAGAACGCCGTGGCCGAGAAGCGCTTGCGCAGCACCAGCTTGCCACCGTTCAGCAGGGCCGGGCCGATGCCCACCAGTCCGCCGGTCGAGTGATAGAGGGGCAGAACATTGTAGATGACGTCCTTTTCGGTCGCCGCCGTGCAGCCGGCGAAGGCGCGCATATAGGTGCGGGCGCGCGAATGAGGCACGCGCGCCGCCTTGGGCAGGCCGGTCGTCCCTGAAGTGTAGATGTAGAGCGCGGTCGAACGATTGGTCAGGCCCGCGCGTGCGCTGGGCGTCGGGCGCACCGACGAGGCGCTGCGCAGCGGGGTGTCGAGGTCGCGCCGGTCGCTGACCTCATCCTCGTCAGCGAGGCCCAGCACCCAGAGCATCAGATTGCGGTCGGTGTGGGGGCGGGCATCCTCGACCGCGCGCCAGCACTCGGGATCGGTGATGATCTGGGACGCGCCGGAGATCTCGATGCAGTGGCCCAGCGCCGCGCCGGTCAGATTGGTGTTGATCAGGGCGGTGGCGACCCCGACCTTGGAGAGACCGAACCAGGCTGCGAGATATTCGGCGCGGTTCAGCATGACGAGCGCGACCGTGTCGCTGCGCTTGAGGTTCCGGCCCCGCGCCCAGTGGGCAAAGCGGTTCGCCAGACCGTCGAACTCGCGATAGGTCAAGCTGCGGTGTTCGTCCTCAATGGCGATGCGGTCGGGAAAGCGGTCGACGGCCTCCTCGAGGTCGTCACAGACCAGCACTGTGCTGTCGAGGTCGATCGGCTTGATGCGCGAAAGCAGGCGACGCAGTCCGGCGGCAAATTTCAGATCCCGTCGGATGTTGGCCAGCAAGCCCATGATCGCCCGATCCTCCCTGTGCGGCTGTTTCTCCGGTGATGAAGGGCCGGACGCGTCAGGTCAACTGCGAGGGGAATCCCCGGCCCCTCGCGGGTGCGGTTTGTCCCGGGGCGTGGCGCGGGTGCCCCGGTGACGCAGGGTCAAGCACCGACCCGCCCTATTCGTTCGGCGGGAACTCCAGCCGCGAGACATCATAGCCCAGCTCGGCCGCGCGCCGGACCAGGGCCTGGAGTTCGGCATCCGTCGGGATCTCGCGGGTGTAGATGAACAGCTTTTCAAAGGTCGGGTCTGCGGAGATGAACCAGCTGTAGTCGTCGGCCCGGTCAAGGATCCAGTAGTCCCAGGTGACGAAGCCCGCCACATAGCGGACGCGCAGGCGGGTGTTGGTGCCGGGATCGAGGATTTCCCCGCGCCCGCCGATGGCCTTTTCGCGACCGTCCGGCGTACCGACCTGGCAGGTGTCGCGCACGTCAACGCGGGTCTCGGTCACGAGGGTGTAGTTCGAGGCCCCGGCCACACAGCCATCGGTGATCGACATGGGCAGTCGGGCGACCTCCAGCCAGCGGCCGGAATAGAGGCGCTCGGCATCAACGGGCTTGAGCGGCGCGGGCGCGCGGTACTCCGACGGCGAGGGCGCCGTGACGCAGGCGCTGACCATCAGGGCCAGGGCGGAGAGGGCGGACAGGCGAACAAGCGACATGGTCGGGGCTCCGGTCGGTGAGGTGACCCATATACGCCGTCATGCCCCGGCCGGACGCAGGCGGTCAGCCGGGTTCCAGATCCCGGGGCGGACGGATGCGGCGGAAGCGCCCCTCGACAAAGGCATAGGCGCCGAACGCCATAAGGCCCAACGCCGTGGCGCTCAGCAACCATGGCCCGGCGGGCAAGGTCTCGACGGCCTCCAGAGCGCCACCGAAGCTGGTGATCTCGCTGGCCCGCTCGCGCAATCCGGCCAGCATGACGAGGCCGGCCAGAGGGAAGTAGGCGAGACCGCGGGCGACATAGCCGATGTGAGCGAGAGGCACGACCCGGCGACACAGCGTCTCCGAACAGCGGAGATCCCGGCCAAAGTCAGAGCGGATGCCGCGCACCACATTGCCGACGCCTACCGCCAGGATCACCAGTCCAACCCCGATCAGCAGCGCCTGGCCGAAAGGCAGGTCCATCAGGGCGCGCGCCTTTTCCTGGTTCTCGGCGACATCCTCGGCGGTCGGATTGGCGAAGACCTCATCCAGCACCTCGAAGACGGTGGAGGCGAGCAGGCCGTAGACCACGCCGCTGATCGCCTGCCCTGCCCGCTTGCCGAGAGCACGGAGGTCGCGGCCTTCATTGTCGGCATCGAACACCGACTGGAGGACGCGCCAAAGGACGAAGCTCCACAGACCTGCGCCGAGCGCGAACAGCCAGACCCGCCCGAACGGCTGGCGGGCGAGGCTCTCGACCACGCCGGTTGAGCCGGCGGTCTGGCCGGTGATGTCATGGGCGGTCAGCAGGAGGATTACGCCGATCGACAGATAGACAAAGCCCCCGCGCCATACCCGAACCGGGCCAGCGCCTCGAGCACCACCGGCATCGCGGGCCGCCGCCGCCACAGCCTGCGGGCCCGACGGAACAGTCTGTCAGTGCGGAGTTCGGCCCAGCTTGTGTCCATCGTCGGCATCAACTCCTGACCGGGCGACAGGCTCCGCCTTGTGACAGCGATATCGAGACCCTAAGTGCGTGGCCGGAGACGAGGGGAACGGAATGCAGCCGGTCATTTCCATAGACGGCCTGACCAAGACCTATGCGAGCGGCCATGCGGCGCTGAAGCGGGTCGATCTGGACATCTACAAGGGCGAGATCTTTGCCCTGCTGGGGCCGAACGGCGCCGGCAAGACGACGCTGATCAGCACGATCTGCGGGATCGTGACACCCAGCACCGGATCGGTGCAGGTGGACGGTCATGACATCCAGTCCGGCTATCGCCATGCGCGCGAGCGCATCGGGCTGGTCCCGCAAGAGCTGACGACCGACGCCTTCGAGACGGTCTGGGCCACAGTAACCTTCAGCCGCGGCCTGTTCGGCAAGGCCCCGAACCCGGCCTTCATCGAGCAGATCCTTCGCGACCTCAGCCTGTGGGACAAGAAGGACGCCAGGCTGATGACGCTGTCCGGCGGCATGAAGCGGCGCGTGATGATAGCCAAGGCCCTCAGCCACGAGCCGGACATCCTGTTCCTTGACGAGCCCACGGCGGGCGTCGACGTCGAGCTGCGCCGCGATATGTGGGCCTTGGTGCGGGGTCTACGCGAGCGCGGGGTCACCATCATCCTGACCACCCACTACATCGAGGAAGCCGAAGAGATGGCCGACCGGGTGGGCGTGATCCTGAATGGCGAACTGATCCTCGTCGAGGAAAAGACGGCCCTGATGAAGAAGCTGGGCAAGAAGACCCTGACCCTCAACCTTCAGGATCCGATGCAGGCTGTCCCGCCCGAATTGGCCGAATGGAAGGTCGAGCTGAAGGCCGACGGCCACGAGCTGGAATATGTCTTCGATGCCAATGCCGAGCGCACGGGCGTGCCCTCGCTGCTGCGGGCGGTCAGCGACCTCGGCATCGGCTTCAAGGATCTGAACACGGCCCAGAGTTCGCTGGAGGACATCTTCGTCAGCCTGGTGCACCGCGACAAGCCGGCCCCGCAGGCCACCGGGAAAGGAGCCGCATCATGAGCTTCAACGCTTACGGAGTCTGGGCCATCTATCGCTTCGAAATGGCCCGGGCGCTGCGCACCTTCTGGCAGTCGATCGTGACCCCGGTGATCACCACCGCCCTCTATTTCGTGGTGTTCGGCTCTGCGATCGGCAGCCGCATGACCGAGATCGACGGCGTGGCCTATGGCGCCTTCATCGTACCCGGCCTGATCATGCTGAGCCTTTTCACCCAGTCGCTGTTCAATGCCAGTTTCGGCATCTATTTCCCGAAATTCACCGGGACGATCTATGAAATCCTGTCGGCGCCGATCTCCCCGTTCGAGATCGTGCTGGCCTATGTCGGGGCGGCTGCGACCAAGTCGATCGTGCTGGGCCTGATCATCCTGGCAACGGCGGCCCTGTTCGTCCCCCTGCGGATCGAACACCCGCTGGCCATGATCGCCTTCCTGCTGCTGATCGCCACGACCTTTTCGCTGTTCGGATTCATCATCGGCATCTGGGCCCAGGGCTTTGAGCAGCTGCAGATGATCCCCATGCTGATCGTGACGCCCCTGACCTTCCTCGGCGGATCCTTCTATTCGATCGACATGCTGCCGGGCATCTGGAAGACCATCTCGCTGTTCAACCCGGTCGTCTATCTGATCTCGGGCTTCCGCTGGGCCTTCTACGGGGTGGGCGACGTGAGCGTCGGGCTGAGCCTGGCCGCGACCCTCGCCTTCTTCTTCATCTGCCTTGGGGTCGTCGGCTGGATGTTCCGCACGGGATACCGGCTGAAGGCCTGACGATCCGGCCTCAGCCCGGGCTTCTCATCGGGATATAGCCACGGTCGACCATGCGTCGGAGGCCTTCGTAGGCCTCGGCCAATTCCTCGTACGCTGTGCGGCAGGCCGTCAGTCTGGCGATCTGATCAGGAGTCGAAGGCGCCCCCGACTCGGACTGGCGCAAGGCCTCGGCCACCCATTTGGCGCGCGCCGTGGCAACCGTGACGGCCAGCTTCTGGAAATGGCCGGCGTCGACCGAGGCCAGCATCTGGCCGACCACCTCGCGGTTCGCGACATAGGCGGTGTAGTCGATATGCTCGAGCAGGCCGCGCAGGCGGCGCTGCTCCTGGGGATCGATATCCTGGGGCTCGAAATGATCCCGTGCACGCCGGTAGCTGGAGGTCTGGATCGTCGACATGGCGCACCTCTGAAGGCCCAGGCCCTCAGGGTGCGCCCGATCCGTTAACGGGGGGTTTCAGGCTCGCCCTTGCGCTGCAGCGCCTGGCGGACAGCCTCGAACGTGGCCTGGACCTCTCCCGACGGCGCCTTGTCCGCCACACTCACCAGCCAGATGGCCAGCCAGCTGAGGATGAAGCCCGGCACGATCTCATAGACGCCGCTGCCCTGTGACAGGGTGCGGCCGTCGGCGAGCACAGGCGCATAGATCCAGACCAGCACGGTGGCCGCACCGACGATCATCCCGGCGAGCGCGCCGTTGCGGGTCATCCGCTTCCAGGTCAGCGACAGGATCACCAGCGGCCCGAAGGCGGCACCGAAGCCCGCCCAGGCATTGGACACCAGCCCCAGCACGTTGTTGGTCGGGTCCCAGGCAAGGAAGATGGCCGCCAGGGACACCGCCAGCACAGCGAGACGGCCGATCAGGACCAGCTCCTTCTGGGGGGCATTCCTGCGCAGGAAGATGCCGTAGAAATCCTCGGTCAGGGAACTGGACGAGACCAGCAGCTGGGACGAGATGGTGCTCATGATCGCCGCGAGAATGGCGGCCAGCAGGAAGCCGGTGATCAGCGGGTCGAACAGCACATCGGACAGCAGGATGAAGATGGTCTCGGGATCGGTCACCTCCAGCCCCGTGCGGGTGGCATAGGCGAGACCCACCAGACCGGTGGCCAGCGCCCCGACGAGGGTCACCAGCATCCAGCTCATGCCGATGTTGCGCATGGTGGGCACATCCCTGAGCGAGCGCACCGCCATGAAGCGGACGATGATGTGGGGCTGGCCGAAATAGCCGAGGCCCCAGGCCATGGCCGAGATGATGCTGATGGCTGTCGCACCCTCGAACAGGTTGAGCAGTCCGGGATCGATGCCGCGGACGGTCTCGGCCATCTCTCCAACGCCGCCGATGTTCATCAGGGCGACGATCGGCACCAGGATCAGGGCCACGAACATGATGCAACCCTGGACGAAGTCCGTCAGGCTGACGGCCATGAAGCCGCCGACCATGGTGTAGGCGAGCACCACGCCTGCCGTGATCCAGAGACCCCAGGCGTAATCGAGGCCGAAGGCGCTCTCGAACAGCTTGCCGCCCGCGACCAGGCCGGATGAGGTGTAGAGGGTGAAGAAGATCACGATGACCAGCGAGGAGATCACGCGCAGCAGGCGCGACCGGTCCATGAACCGTTTGTCGAAATAGTCGGGGATGGTGATCGCGTCACTGGCCATCACCGTATAGGTGCGCAGGCGCGGCGCCACGATCAGATAGTTGGCCAGCGCGCCGATGAACAGGCCGATGGCGATCCAGGCCGAGGCGAGGCCGGACAGGTACATGGCCCCCGGCAGACCCAGCAGCATCCAGCCGCTCATGTCCGAGGCCCCGGCCGACAGCGAGGCGACGGCTGGTCCAAGCTTTCGACCGCCGAGCATGTATCCCGACACGTCCGAGGTGGACTCTCGATAGGCGTAGAGGCCGATGCCCAGCATCAGGGCGAAATACAGGCCGAGGGTGATCCAGGTTCCGGTTTCCATACCCCATGGGGTAGCAGCGTTGCCGCAATCGGGTCCACCCCCCGCCACAATTGACGGTGGAACGGGCTGCTCTGCCACGGGTTAGCCATAGTCAGGGACAAAGTTTTCCTGTCCCATCCCCTGACTGGAGGAATCCATGACCATCCGTCCGAAACGTCCCGTCATCCTGTCGGCCGCCGCTGTGGGCGCCCTCGGCCTGTCGCTGGCCGCCTGCGCCGGCATGGGGCCGCGGGAGGGCACCTATACCCAGCAGCTCGACGCACTCAGGGCCGATTGCGATGCCCGCGGCGGAATCCTGACCCCGACGGGTGCCCAGAGCGCCTCGCCCGAGCGGGACTATGCGTGCGAGATCCGCGGCCTGCCGTCCAGCCGCACGCGCTAGGTCCGGGACCGGAGGCGCCAGCGGGCGCCTTCGGGTCCGTCCATGACCTCGACGTTCAGTTCCGCCAGCCGGTCGCGGATGCGGTCGGCTTCGGGCCAGTTCTTCGCGGCGCGGGCGGCGGCGCGCTGTTCGATCAGGGCCTCCACCTCGATCGCCAGCGCATCGGACACATCGCCCTTGAGCCATTCGGCCGGTTCGGACCGGAGTACACCGAGCAGGTCCGCCGCCGCCAGAAGCTGGCCCTTCGCCCGGCCCACGGCACCCTGATCGCCTGCCGTCAGCCCGCGCTCGATCTCCCCGGACAGGCCGAACAACACCGCCATGGCCCCCGGGGTGTTGAGGTCGTCCTCAATGGCGGTGAGGAATTCAACAGGCGGCTGATCGTCCGTCGCCGGAACGTCAGCAGCACGGGACAGCGCCCCGTACAGCCGGTCCAGTGACTTGCGGCTCTGGTCCAAAAGGCTCTGCGTCCAGTCCAGCGGCTGGCGATAGTGGGCTGACAGAAGGGCCCAGCGCACCACCTCGCCCGGAATTGCCTGCACCAGATCGTGCAGCAGCAGCACATTGCCCAGCGACTTGGACATCTTTTCCGCATCGAGCGTCAGGAAGCCGTTGTGCATCCAGTAGCGGGCATAGTGGTCGTGCGGGCGCTCGCCCTGCGCATGGCCGTGGGCGCAGACGCCCTGGGCAATCTCGTTCTCGTGGTGCGGAAATGCCAGGTCGATGCCGCCACCGTGAATGTCGATCGGCAGGCCCAGCACCTCCTCAATCATGGCCGAGCACTCGATGTGCCAGCCGGGACGCCCCGGCCCCCAGGGCGACGGCCATTCCGGCTCGCCCGGCTTGGACGGCTTCCACAGGACGAAGTCGTGCGGGTTCTTCTTGTAGGGGGCGACCTCGACCCGGGCGCCGGCGATCATGTCGTCCAGATTGCGACCCGACAGGGCGCCGTAGGCCTCATAGGCCGAGACGTCGAACAGCACATGACCCTCGGCCTCATAGGCACAGCCCTGGTCCAAAATCGCGCGGATCTGGGCGACGATGGCGTCCATGTGATCGGTGACGTGCGGCGCGATGTCCGGCGGTGTGACGTTCAGCCGCGCCATGTCCTCAAGGTAGGCGGCCTCATAGCGGGCCGTGATTTCGCGGATGGGTACGCCTTCCTTCGCCGCCCTGGCGTTGATCTTGTCATCCACGTCCGTGACGTTCCGCGCATAGACGACGTGTTCGGCCCCGTAACGACGGCGCAAAAGCCGGACCAGAACGTCAAAGACCACAGGCGGACGCGCATTCCCGATGTGGGCATAGTCATAGACCGTGGGTCCGCAGACATAGAGGGTCACGCGGTTCTCGTCGCGGGGTTCAAAGACCCGCTTGGAACGGGTCAGGGTGTCGTGAATGACGAGAGGCATGGCGGGCGGCCGGTTCGGCTTGCTTGCGGGGAAAGGGGATCATCCCATATAGCCGGGACGGGGCAGGTCCAACCACACAGTTCGTCCCCGCAGAAAAAAGGGAGAGCGGCGCGCGTCATTTCCGGGACCCTCGTTCCGGCGCAACTTCGTCGCCATTACATCGATATGGATGCCATCGTGCAAAAGCCGGCCCTGGTCGCAGACCCCGCTTCAACATCCCTGATCCGTCCGTCGCGGGAGGAGGCCCTCCAGGCCGTCCGGACCCTGCTGGCCTGGGCCGGAGACAACCCCGACCGCGAGGGGCTGGTCGATACGCCCAAGCGCGTGGTCGACGCCTATGCCGAGTGGTTCGAAGGCTATGGCGCCGATCCGGCCAGGGAGCTGTCGCGGACCTTCGAGGACGTGCAGGGCTATGACGACATGGTTCTGCTGCGCGACATCGAGGTCGAAAGCCACTGCGAGCATCACATGGCGCCGTTCCTGGGCAAGGCCTATGTCGCCTATGTGCCGACCGAAAAGGTCGTGGGCATCTCGAAGATCGCCCGCGTGGTCGAGATCTTCTCCAAGCGCCTGCAGACCCAGGAAGTCCTGACCAACCAGATCGCCGGGGCTATCGAATCGCATCTGAAGCCGGCGGGCGTGGCCGTCCTGATTGACGCCGAGCACCAGTGCATGACCACCCGCGGCGTCCATCACCGTCATGTATCCACGATCACGACCCGCTTCACGGGCGTCTTCAAGAGCGATCCGACGCAGATGGAGCGTTTTCTGAAGCTGGCCAGGGGCTGAACGGCCCCTCCGGGTTCGCCCGTCAGGCGTAATCCTCAGAATCGGAACCCTTCGAGGCCTCTGACCGCTTTACAAGCGCCGTCAGGATCGCCAAGAGACGGTTGAACCTGATCCACACGCACGCCCGAAGCGGCGGCATGATACGGAGACGACCCCAATGGGCGCCAAACTTTCCGGTCCGAGCGGCGGCAAGACCATCAGCCAGAACGCGGACATCAACGTCACGCCGTTCGTCGACATCATGCTCGTGCTGCTGATCATCTTCATGGTGGCGGCGCCGCTCGCCACCGTGTCGATCAACCTCGACCTGCCGCCGGCCACCGAAGCGCCTCCCGGTGAGGTCGAAGAGCCCGTCGTGATCAGCATCCAGGAATCCGGCGAGGTCTACGTCGGCCGCGGCGAGAACCTGACCCAGACCAGCCTCGATACGCTGGCCGTTGATGTCTGCGCTGCCCTGGGCGGCGGCCGTTGCCAGGAAGAGCGTGTCTTCCTGCGCGCCGACGCCGAGGTTCCGTACAACGACTTCATGACGGTGATGAACACGCTGCAGATGCGCGGCTTCCTCAAGGTCGGCCTGATCAACGAGGACATCGTCTAGAACCCGGCCTTGCGCCGGTAGCTGAACAGGGCCGCTCCCTCTCGGGGGGCGGCCTTTTCATTCTGGAGCGTCCGGATGACCGCCGATGAGGTGGATGCCCTGATCATGGCCCTTCCCGGGGCGGAACATGGCACCGCCCATGGTCAGCCTTGCTGGCGGGTTGCCGGCAAATTCCTGACCCGCCTGCGCCCCGAGGACGACAGCCTGGCGCTGGACGTCGGATCGATCGAGCGCCGCGACATGCTGCTCGAGGCTGACCCCGAGGTGTTTCACATCACTGACCACTATCGCCCCTATGCCTATGTGCTGATCCGCATCGGACGGGTCGAAGCGGACTGGCTCAGGGCCGAGCTGGCCCGCCGCTGGCGCAAGGTCGCCCCGGCAAGGTTGAGGAAGGCGCATCCGGAAATGGCCAGCGCAACGGGCCCCTCTTGACCTGACCTTGCGGCAATCTGCCAGGTTCGTTTCAAATAAGGACGAACTGAATGACTGAGCCGGTTATCGACGACCTGACGGTCAACGCCGCCGACGGATATCCGCTGTCCATGCGGCTCTACCGGCCGGCCACGCCGCGCATGGCGGTGATGGTCAGCTCGGGTACCGGCTTTCCCAAGGGGTTCTATGACCGGATCGCCCGCCATCTGGCCGGGCGCGGGGCCGTGGTCCTGACCTATGATTTCCGCGGCATAGCCGGGTCACGGCCCGACGACCTCGCGGCGCTGGAGATGGACTATCCCGACTGGGGCCGTCTGGATATGCCCGCTGCCCTCGACGCCCTGGCCTCCGCTGCGCCGGGCCTGCCCCTGACCCACCTCGGTCACAGTGTCGGCGGGCATTTCCTCGGCTTCATGGCCAATCATGACCGGTTCGACCGCCATGCTTTCGTGTCGGTGGGCACCGGCTACTGGGGTCGGCACCACCGAACCTACAATCCGCTGGAGCTGTTCTTCTGGTTCGGCTTTGGCCCGCTCAGTCTGAGGCGGCATGGCTATGTGAAGGGCGGAGGCCTCTGGGCCGGGACCGACCTGCCGCGCGGAGTATTCCAGACCTGGAAACGCTGGTGCCTGAAGCCCGCCTATTTCGCCGACGAGCTGGCCACCACCCTGAAGCCGCATCATTTCGAGGCGGTGACCGCCCCGATCCGCTCGTGGATATTCACTGACGATCCGATTGCGACCCCGCGGACAGGGACGGACCTGCTCAAGGTCTATCCGAACGCCCCCCGCGAGATCGTCGTCCGCTCGCCCCGGGACTACGGGGTCAGGCGCATCGGCCACGAAGGCGCGTTCCGGCGCGGGATGGAGCCGCTGTGGGATGAGATTTCGGACTGGCTCTCCAGGGGCACGTGACCTTGGTCGCGCCGACGTGCTATCGGCGAAAATCGAGAAGGGGCGAGAGTCATGCACAGAATCGGGCTGGTGTTTTTGGTCGCGCTGGGGCTCGCCGCCTGCGAGCAGAAGGAGGCCGAGGCGCCGCCACAGCCCGCGAGCCTTGAGGACGGCGACCGCTGCTTTGCCGCACGGGACTGGACCTGTGCAGCGGCCAACTATGACGGCTACCTCCGAACCTATCCCGCGGATCCGACCGCGAATGCCCGACTGGCCCTGGCACGGACGCGCAGCGGCAAGCACGAGGAGGCCCTGTCAGCCTACCGGAAGGCGGAAGAGCTGGGGGTGGTCACCTATGATCTCTATGCCGGCTATGCGACCAGTCTTGAGGCCACTGGCGATCTGGAAGGGGCCATTCGCGCCAACCGGAAGTCGCTCGAGATCGTGCCCAACCTCGTCGACGTCCGGGGCGCGCTGGCCGCGCAACTGGTCCGGGCGGGACAGCGGGACGAGGCCATCGCCCTGTTGGAGGAGTTCGATACCTATCTGAAGGACAATGGCCGCCCGCCCTATTTTACGGCCCAGATCGCTTCCATCCGCCAGCAGGGCTGACGGGAGGGGGGCAGCGCTTTCGCGGTTGCAACCAGCGTCCCGGCCCCCAGTTAGAGGGCTCACACGGAGCCTGACATGACCGATACGCTGACCGTCGACGGACACACCATCCCCCTGCTGGGGCTGGGCACCTGGCAGCTGGAGCCTGATGACGCGCGGCGCATGGTCGGGCACGCCCTCGCCAACGGCTATCGCCACATCGACACGGCCTGGATCTACAGGAATGAAAAGGGTGTCGGCGAAGGTATCCGGGACGCCCGCGTGGCCCGTGACAGCTTCTGGCTCACGACCAAGATCTGGGTCGACCATTTCAGCCATGACGCCCTGCTCAAGCAGGCGGAGGAGTCAGCCGAAAGTCTGGGCACGGCGCCCGACCTGCTGTTGTTGCACTGGCCAAAGCCGAATCCGCCGCTGGCCGAGACCATCGGCGCGCTGAACGAAGCGAAGGCGCGCGGCTTGACCGCTGCCATCGGCCTCTCGAACTTCCCGTCTGCCGAATGGAAGAAGGCGCAGGCCCTGTCCGAGGCGCGGCTGATCACCAACCAGGTCGAATACCACCCCTATCTGTCGCAGAAGACGCTGATCGACACGGCCCGCGATCTCGACGCGTCGATCACGGCCTGGTCGCCGCTTGCCCAGGGCAAGGTCGTCGGGGACGCCACGATCCGCGAGATCGCCGAGGCCCACGGCAAGACGGCGGGACAGGTGACGCTGCGCTGGATCGTGCAGCAGGGCATCGTCGCCATTCCCAAGACCGCCAGTGAAAAGCGCGCAGCCGAAAATCTGGACATCTTCGATTTCGAACTGACCGCCGACGACATGGCCCGCATCCACGCCCTGGCCCGGCCGGACGGGCGGCTGGGCGACTGGCTGGACGCCGCCTTTGAATGGGATCAGGATACCTCCCGATAACAGGAACCTTGGGGAGGTTCGAATGGGTAGTGTCCTGCCGTTTCCGGGGGCAGACCCGGTGAATGCCGCGGTGGGGCGGCGTCTCAAGCACTGGCGTGGGCAGCGCGGTGTCGATCTCGACAGTCTGGCGGGCGCCCTGAAGCTGACGCCTGAGGCGGTCCGTCGGCTGGAGAGCGGCCACGCTCGCATGGACTCGACCCAGATGGCCGTGGCCACCCGCCATCTGCGCCTGCCGGTCTGGGCCCTGGTGTCGGACACCCCCGCATATTGAGCGACATCCTGGCCGCGTGACAGACGCTGCGGCGCCGCCTAAGCGTGGGCGCATGGCCTACAAGTCCCTGCGCGAATTTATCGATCTGCTGGAAGCCGAAGGCGAGCTGGTGCGCGTGCGCGAGCCCGTTTCGACGCATCTGGAGATGACCGAGATCCAGACCCGGCTGCTGCGCAACGGCGGCCCGGCGGTGCTGTTCGAAAAGCCGGTCATGCCGGACGGATCGATCAGCCCCATCCCCTGTCTGGCCAATCTGTTCGGCACGGTGAAGCGCGTGGCGATGGGGGTGACGCTGGAGGGCAAGAGCCGCACCACGGCGGCCGAACTGCGCGAGGTCGGCGAGCTGCTGGCCTTCCTGCGCAATCCGACCCCGCCGCGGGGGCTGGCCGACGCCATGGAGATGCTGCCGCTGGCGAAGACCGTCATGGCCATGCGGCCGAAGGTGGTGAAGAAGGCCCCAGTGCAGGAGGTGGTGCTGAAGGGCGACCAGATCGACCTGACGTCCCTGCCGGTGCAGGGCTGCTGGCCGGGCGAACCCGCGCCGCTGATCACCTGGGGTCTGGTGGTGACCAGGGGGCCGTCCGACGACCGTGAGGACGATTTCAACCTCGGCATTTACCGGATGCAGGTGCTGGGGAAGGACAAGGCCATCATGCGCTGGCTGGCCCATCGCGGCGGAGCCCAGCACTATGCCCGGCACAGGAAGGCCGGGAAGCGCGATCCCCTGCCCTGCGCCGTTGTGCTGGGCGCCGACCCGGGCACCATCCTGGCCGCCGTGACCCCGGTGCCGGACACCCTGTCGGAATACCAGTTCGCCGGCCTGATGCGCGGCCAGAAGGCCGAGCTGGTCGACTGCAAGACCGTGCCGCTAATGGTGCCGGCCACCGCCGAAATCGTGCTGGAGGGCCACGTCCTGCTGGACGAGCACGCGCCCGAGGGGCCGTACGGTGACCACACGGGCTATTACAACTCGGTCGAGACCTTCCCGGTGTTTCAGGTGTCGGCCGTCACCATGCGCCGCGACCCGATTTATCTGACCACCTTCACCGGCCGCCCGCCGGACGAGCCCAGTGTGCTGGGCGAGGCGCTGAACGAGGTCTTCATCCCCCTGCTGCGTCAGCAGTTCCCCGAGATCACCGACTTCTGGCTGCCGCCCGAGGGGTGCAGCTATCGCATCGCCGTGGTGTCGATGAAGAAGGCCTATCCCGGCCATGCCAAGCGCGTGATGATGGGCTGCTGGAGCTATCTGCGCCAGTTCATGTACACCAAATGGATCATCGTGGTGGACCACGACATCAACGCCCGCGACTGGAAGGACGTGATGTGGGCCATCTCGACCAAGATGGACCCGGCCCGGGACATCACCGTCATCGAGAACACCCCGATCGACTACCTCGACTTTGCCAGCCCCGAGAGCGGCCTCGGCTCCAAGATCGGCCTCGACGCCACCGACAAACTGCCTCCCGAGACCCAACGCGAATGGGGCGAGGAAATCCGCATGGACGAGGCCGTGGTCGAGCGGGTCAGCGAGATGTGGGAGCGCCTCGGATTGCCGGGCGATAAGACGCCGATCTGGAAATAGGCTGAGGCCTCACTGGCGCCGGGGGGCCGCATGAGCGCGTTCGAGTTCTTTTTCAGCTTCTATGGCCTGCTGCTGGGGCTGTCGGTGGCGGAACTGGTGGGCGGGTTTTCGCGCGTGCTGCATGAGCGGCAGCGTATCCGGTTCGGCTGGCTGACGCCGCTGCTGGCGGTCTTTGTGGCCATCGACATCGCCACCTTCTGGAACCAGGCCTGGGTGATCTTTCGCGGGGCGCCGTTCAACTTTGCCCTGCTGGTGCTGGGGCTGGTGGTGGCCGGGACCTTCTATGTCGCGGCCAGCGTGACTTTCCCGCGCGTTACGGCTGAAGGCGTGGAGACCCGGGTCGACCTTGACGATCACTTCTGGGCGCACCGGCGGATCGTGTTCGCCTGCGTGCTTGCGGCCAATCTGATCGTTGCGGCGACCTTCTTCCTCGTTACAGGCTTGACCGGCGAGATCGCCCGGATCGCACTCGGGCCGGTCTTCTGGATCGGGCTGGCGATCTTTATCGGCGGCACGGCGATCGGGGCCCTCTCTCCAAGCCGGAAGTGGGTGATCGGGGCACTGGTCGTGCTGGTCGCCTATCACATCTTTACGACAGGGCGGTCGCTGACGGCGCTGGTGCAGGCGGGCGGCTGGTCGCTGCTGGGAAGCTAGACAAGACATTGCGGCCCCGTTTCCCGCATGGTCAAAGGTAGCCCATGATGCGTCGCCTTATCCTGATCACTCTCATTACGGCGTCGGCCCAGCTTTTCACGGGAGCCCTCGACATGGCCAAGACCCCCTCGCCCGCCCTGCCCAATCAGGCCCTGTATGATCCGCAGGGTTTCCTGCCGCCGGCGCCGGCGTGGGACGGGGCCAGCCGGTCGCTGCTGCGACCTGCGTCAGACCCGTGGGCGACCGATTTCGAGCGCGATCCCGAGCTGGACTTCAGCCCCGACTATGCAGACACGCGCGCGTGGTTCGACCGGCTGGATGCGGCCTCGGACTGGATTCGCATCGAGGAGTTCGGCACCTCGCCCGAGGGGCGGCCGATCTATGCGGTGATCGCGTCAAAGGATGGGGCGACCTTCGATCCGGCCAAGCCGGTGATCCTGGCGCAGGCGGGCATCCACCCCGGCGAGATCGACGGCAAGGACGCGGGCATGATGCTGCTGCGCGACATCGCTTTCTACGGGCGCGACGACCTGCTGGACGGCGCCAATCTGATCCTGATCCCGATCCTGTCGGTGGACGGGCATGAGCGGGCCAGTGCGTATTCCCGGCCGAACCAGCGCGGGCCGCGCATTCAGGGCTGGCGGAATACGGCGACCAACCAGAACCTGAACCGGGACTATATGAAGCTGGACCAGGCCGAGATGCGGGCGGTACGGGGGCTGATCCTGAAGTACCAGCCGGATCTGTATCTGGACATCCACGTCACCGACGGCCTCGATTATCAATATGACGTGACCTATGGCTACAACGGCGAGAACGGCATCTGGAGCCGCAGCCCGGAGACGGCCCTGTGGCTGGACCGGGCCTTCAAACCGGCGATGAATGCGGCGCTCGAGGCCCAGGGCCACATTCCGGGCGAGCTGGTGTTCGGCATCGACGACCAGAACCCCCGCGCGGGCCTGTCGGACGGCGGGCTGGGCGAGCGCTTTTCGAACGGCTGGGGCTCGGCCGCCCATGTGCCGACGATCCTGATCGAGAACCACAGCCTGAAGCCCTATGAGCAGCGGGTGCTGGGCACCTATGTCTTCCTCGAGACGGCGCTGACGGTGCTGGCGGAGGAGGGCAGCGATCTGCGGGCCGCGATCGAGGCCGACCGGGCCCTGCGCCCCGCGACCGTCCCGACCAATTTCGTGCCGAGCGAGGAGCCGGTCTCGATCCGCCCGTTCAAGGGCATCCGCTATGAGACCTATGTGAGCCCGGCGTCGGGCCGCGAGGAAGTGCGCTGGCTGGGCGTGCCCGATCCGGAGCTGTGGCAGATGCCCTTCTATGGCTCGGTGCCGACGCTGGAGCTGGCGCGGCCCGAGGCCTACTGGGTGCCCGCGCACCGCGCCGACATCATCGAACGCCTGAAGATGCACGGCATCGAGATGGAGACCCTGGCCGAGGCGCGGGCCGTGCCGGTCGAGATGCTGCGGCTGGAGGACATCCGCCTGTCACCGCGCACCAATGAGGGCCATGTACCGGTGCGCGTCGGCGGCGTGACGCCCGAGGCCCGCGACTGGACCTTCCCCGCCGGATCGGTGCGGGTGCCGACCGACCAGCCGCTGGGCGATGTGGTGGTCCTGCTGCTGGAGCCCCAGTCGAGCGAGAGCTTCTTTGCCTGGGGCATGTTCCTCGAGGTGCTCAACCGGGTCGAATACATGGAAGCCTATGCCATTGCCCCCCTGGCCGAGGCGATGCTGGCGGCCGATCCGGCGCTGAAGGCCGAGTTCGAGGCCAGGCTGGCCGCCGATCCCGAGTTCGCGGCCAATGGCGATGCGCGTCTGGCCTGGTTCTATGAGCGGACGCCCTTCTACGATGATCGCTTCAATCTTTATCCGGTCGCACGGGAGACGCGCTGATGACCCTGTCGGACTTCATGGGGGCAGTCGCTGACCCGGGCGCCCTGAAGGCCCTGTCGCTGTGGGCAGGCCTCTCGGTCCTGTGGCTGGTACTGCTGTCCTTCGGCGTGGTCGGCCAGAGGCGGCGGTTGAAGGTGGCCTTTGGCGACGGGGGTCATATATCCCTGACAGCGGCCGGGCGGGCCTTCGGCAATGCCGCGGAATATATACCGGCCGGCCTGATCGCCCTGCTGCTGCTGGCGCTGACCGGGGCCACGCCACTGCTGATCCACGCGCTCGGGGCAACCCTTCTGGTAGGACGAATGATCCATGCCGCCGGCCTGCTGTTCCAGAAGGGTCCGTCGCTGGGCCGGGTTCTGGGCATGGCCCTGACCTATACGGTCCTGCTGTTCGCGGCCGGACTGCTGGTCGGTCGGGCCCTGGGCTGAGCCAGATTGGCCGGGCGGTTGCCCCCCGGGGCCGCTGCCGCCATATCGGGGCATGGCCGATTCCCCCGCTCCCTCCGCTGACCTGATCCATGATGTTGTGACCGCCGCCTTGCGCGCCGGTGCCGACGCGGCCGAAGCCGTGACCTCGGAGCGGACGTCGCTGTCGGTCGGGGTGCGCGACGGGGCGCTGGAGGACGTCGAGCGCGAGGAATCTCACGATCTCGGCCTCCGGGTCTTCATCGGACGGCGACAGGCGACGGTGTCGACCTCGGACCTGTCGGCCTCCACGAGGGCGCGGCTGATCGAGCGGGCCGTGGCCATGGCCCGGCTGGCCCCCGAAGACCCCTATGCGACGCTGGCCCCCGAGGACCGGCTGGCCCGGGCGCCGTTCCGCGAGCTGGACCTTTACGACGACGGATTCCCCGAGCCCAAGGCGCTCGAGACCGCGGCACGCGACTGTGAGGCGGCGGCGCTGGGGGTCGAGGGTGTGGCGCGGTCGGAAGGCGGCCATGCCTCGGCCTCCCGCAGTGCCTGGCGGCTGGTGACCTCGCACGGGTTCGACGGCCAGTACCGCGGCACGGCCTTTTCGCTGGGCGCGGGCGTGATCGCCGAAAAGGACGGGGCGATGGAGCGGGGCGGCGAACACCGGACCCTGCGGCATCTGTCGGACATGCCGTCGGCGGAATCGCTGGGGCTTGAGGCCGGGCGCCGGGCCGTGGCCCGGGTCGGGGCGCGCAAGATCGCCTCGCAGACCCTGCCGGTGATCTTCGAGAACCGGGTGGCGACCCAGGTGCTGTCGCCCCTGCTGGGCGCCATCTCCGGCCCGTCGATTGCGCGCGGGACCTCCTTCCTGAAGGACGCCATGGGCGAGGCCGTGCTGCCCGCCCCCCTGTCGATGATCGATGATCCCTTCCGGGTCCGCGGTCTAGGCTCGACCCCGTTCGACGATGAGGGGGTCGAGGTGATCGAACGCTCGCTGGTCGACCACGGGGTGCTGACCACCTGGCTGATGAATACGGCGGCCGCCGCCCAGCTGGGTCTGGCCAGCACCGGCCATGCCTCACGCGGACTGGCCGGGCCGTCGGGCGTCTCGACCCACAATCTGCATCTGACCCCGGGCGAGGCGGACCTCGCTGGCTTGATGGGTCAGGCGGGCACCGGCCTGCTGGTCACGTCCATGTTCGGCCCGTCGCTGAACCCCAATACAGGCGACTGGTCGGCGGGAGTGTCGGGATTCCTGTTCGAAGGTGGCCAGATCGTCCATCCGGTCAGCGAGGTGACCGTGGCCGGAAACCTCCGCCAGCTGTGGATGCGGATGGTGGCGGGCAGCGATCTGGAGTTCCGGTCCTCGTTCAACAGCCCCTCCCTGCTGATCGACGGCGTGGCGGTGGCCGGCAAGTGACCGATCTCGCCGCCGACCTGACCCTGATCGTCGAGGCCGCGCGCGAGGGTGCGATCCTGGCCGAGGCCGAGCGGCTCAAGGGTCTGGAGATCGAGCGCAAGCCGGGCGGTTCGCCCGTGACCAGCGCCGACCATGCCGTCGATGCCTTTCTGAAGGGCCGCCTGCGGACGGCGCGGCCCGACTATGGCTGGCTGTCAGAAGAGACGCCCGACAGCCCCGAGCGGCTGAAGCACCGGCGGATCTTCGTGGTCGACCCGATCGACGGCACCCAGGCCTTTATCGCCAACCGGCCGTGGTGGTGCATTCCCATCGCCGTGGTCGAGGACGGCCAGCCGGTCGCCGCCGTCATCCATGTGCCGGAGCTGTCGGAGACCTTTGAGGCGACGGTCGGCGCCGGGGCCCGCATGAACGGCCGGACGATCCGGGCCAGCGACACGGATGCGCTGGAGGACGCCTCCCTGCTGGCCAGTGCCGGAATGCTTCAGGGGCCGCAGTGGGTCACGCCCTGGCCGCCCATGCGGTTCGAAAAGCGCAATGCCCTGGCTTACCGGATGGCGCTGGTGGCGGGGGGCGCGTTCGATGCCACGGTCGCGCTGACGCCCAAATGGGACTGGGACGTCGCGGCCGGCGCCCTGATCGCGCGCGAGGCGGGGGCGATCGTCACCGACCATCTGGGCGGGGACTGGCGCTTCAACCGGCCCGATCCGCGTCAGGCCAGCCTGATCTGCTCGGCACCGGCCCTGCACCCGTTGATCCTGGAGCGAACCGGGGCTATCCCCCGGGCCAGTTGACCCCTCCCCTTCATCAGGAGGCCTGCCCGCAGGCCAGCCGCCCATGACCGACACCCCCAAGACCCAAGGCCAGGAACCCGAGCAGCTGCTGCATCTGGTGATCGGCGGAGAGCTGCGCCACCTGGACGCCCCGGTGTTCCGCGACCTGTCGAAGATCGACTTCGTCGGTGCCTTCCCCAACTACGAAGAGGCCAAGAAGGCGTGGAAGGCCAGGGCCCAGGCCACGGTCGACAATGCCCACATGCGCTATTTCATATTGCACGCGCACCGCATGATCGACCCGCGCGGCGACGCCCACTGAGCCCGGCCTCTGGCGCCTTGGCCCGGGCCGTGAGATGCTGAGCGCATGACCCTGTTCGGCCAGACCTTTGATACGCAGCAGGTGTTCGCCCTGGTGCTGCTGTGCGCCAGCCTGATCTATTGGGTGTTCGTCATGCGCGGTGAGCGCAGCTACCACCGCTGGTTCAAACGCTGGGAAGCCGACCGCAAGGCAAGGCGTGAGGCGCAGGACCGCGCCGAGGGCGGTGGCTCCGGGGGTTCGGGCGGTCCCTGGGGCTAGGCCCTACTCCCGCCGGAGCAGGCGGTCGGTCAGGAGGGTGCCCCACCAGCCGGCCTTGAACTCGGCGCGGATGGCCTTGGGGTCATAGCCGGGGCTGTCGACCCATTCGAGGAAGCCGATGCCCTGCGGCTCGATCTCGTGGACGTATTTCTCGAGATAGAAGTCGAGCACGCCGGTCAGGCCCTCGCGGCTGTGCAGATACTTCTTGGACAGCTGGCTCATGGCCTCCGAGATCGGCTCGCCCAGATGGAAGTGGCGATAGAAGACCGCCATCAGACCCGCCCGGTCGGCGCCCGACTTGCAGTGGATCAGCACCGGGTACTGGATGGTCTGGAACAGGGATTTGGCCCGGTGCACGCGGTCGGGACCCGGCACATCGCGGGAATCCAGCGGCGCGTCGATCAGGGTCAGGCCCAGCCGCTCGCAGGCGTCCTTCTCCAGCCAGTAATAGGCCTCGTCACGGGCGCCGCGCAGGTTGATGACGGTCTTGATGCCCCGGTCCTTCCAGCGGGCCAGCTGGCGCGGCGAGGGCTGGTTGGTGCGCACCAGGTCGGGGCCCAGCCAGTGGGCGTTGGAAAAGGCCACGCGCAGGAAGGCATGGTCCTCCAGCCAGTAGGACAGGTAGGTCTTGAAGCGACCCCAGCGCGTGGACAGATCATGGCGCGACATGGGGGCAGATAGCCTTTCGCCGGGAAGGGCAGCAATGCAATTTCGCCAGACGCTTGACTTGCGGAGGGCATCAGACGACCGAGAGGGCATGTCCGCGCACGACGCATCCTCCAGACCTGCCCGCCCGCTGCTGGGCCGGATCTGGCGTGACTATCTGTCCCGGCACAAGGCGGCGCTGGGGCTGTCGATGCTCTGCGCGGCGGTGGTCGGGATCATGGCGGCGACGGTGCTGCAGCTGTTGGAGCCGGCCATCGACGGCCTGTTCCTGGGCGAAGCCGTGACCATCTGGGGCGTGATCACCGTGCCGCCCGGGCGGGCGTTGTTGTGGATTCCCCTGATCATCGTGGGGGCGGGCCTGATCTGGACGGTGGCGGCGCTGGGCCAGGCGGCGCTGGTCAACCGGCTGGGCCACGGCATCGTCGGCGACATCCAGATCAAGCTGTTCGGGGCCATGATCCGGGCCGATCTGGCGCGGCTGCGGGCGCAGCACTCGGGTGGCTTTGTCTCGTCGGTGCTGTTCGACGCCAATCTGGTGCGGGAAGCCTTCACCAACGGCATGGTCAACTATACCCAGCATGCGCTGACCCTGATCGCGGTGATCACCTATATGGCGTGGAGCGACTGGCGGCTGACGCTGATCGTGCTGCTGGGGGCGCCGCTGATCGCCCTGGTCATCCGCCGGTTCGGCAAGCGGATGAAGAAGGCCACGACCGGGGCCATGGTCGAGACCGGCAACCTGTCGACCGCCCTGATGGAGAATCTGGACGGGGTGCGGCTGATCAAGATCGAGAACCGCGAGGACGCCGAACAGGCCCGCGTGGGCGAGGTCGTGGGGCGGCGCCAGCGCCATGTGATCAAGAGCGCCGATGCCCGGGCCTTTGCCGGGCCGATGTCGAACCTTGTGGCCATGATCGTGGTCGCCGCCGTCATGGCCTATGTGGGCTGGCAGGCGCGGGATGGCCAGATGACGGTCGGGGCTTTCGCCGCCTATATCGGCCTGTTGATGGCGGCGGGGCAGTCGCTGCGTCAGGTCACCAATCTTCAGACGGTGATGTCCGAGGGTCTGACCGCCGCCGACCGGCTGTTCGGGGCGCTGGACATCCAGCCCGAGATCCGCGAGGCGCCCGATGCCGCCCCCCTGCCGCACGGGCCGGTGACAGTGGCGCTGGAAGGCGTGTCGTTCGCCTATGGCCCGCTGAACGAAGACAGCGCCCCGACCCTGTCCGACGTCGATCTGGTCGTCAGGCCGGGCGAGACAGTGGCGCTGGTCGGACCGTCGGGGGGCGGCAAGAGCACCATCCTGAGCCTGCTGCCGCGCTTCTATGATGTGACGGCGGGCAAGGTGTCGATCAATGGCCGGGACATCCGGGCGCTGAAGCTGTCCGACCTGCGCGACCGCATCGCCCTGGTGACGCAGGAGCCCTTCCTGTTTGACGATACGCTGGCGGCCAACATCGCCTATGGCCGGCCCGGCGCGTCGCAGGAAGAGATCGAGGCGGCGGCCCGGGCGGCGGCCGCGCATGAGTTCATCAGCGCCCTGCCCGACGGCTATGAGACCCGGGCGGGAGAGGCGGGCCTGCGCCTGTCGGGCGGTCAGCGGCAGCGGGTGGCGATCGCCCGGGCCTTCCTGAAGGACGCGCCTATCCTGCTGCTGGACGAGGCGACCAGCGCTCTGGACACCGAGAGCGAGGCGCTGGTTCAGGGGGCTCTGGAGCGGCTGATGCAGGGCCGCGCCACCCTGATGATCGCCCACCGCCTGTCGACCGTTCAGAATGCCGACCGCATCTATGTGATCTCGGCCGGACGGGTGGTGGAACAGGGCAGCCACGCTGATCTGGTGGCGCAAAAAGGTCTGTACGCCCGGCTGGCCCGCAGTCAGGCGCTGGACGGACAGCCCGCCGGGGTCGTGGCATGAGGCCACTGCGCAATCCTCTGATCCAGAAGGTGGTCGCCTGGCTGTTCTCGCAGTGGATGGCCTTCTGTTATGCGACCCTGCGCTGGCAGCGCGAGAATGAGGGCGTCGCCGAGGAAGTCTGGGATCAGGGCGGCGGGGTGCTGGTGGTCTTCTGGCACTCGCGGCTGGGGCTGGCTCCGGCCAGTTGGCCGCAGGGACGAGCCCAGCCGACCAAGGGGCTGATCTCGCTGTCGCCCGACGGACAGTTTCTGGCCCGGGCCATGGCGCGGCTGGGCTTTCCCGCCATTCGCGGATCCTCGGCCAACAAGGACAAGGCGGACCGGGCCAAGGGCGGCACCCAGGCCCTGCGCGACGGCCTGCGCCAGCTGAAGGCGGGCGGACTGGCGATCACGCCGGACGGTCCGCGCGGCCCGGCCGGAGTCATGGCGCCCGGCCTGCCGACGCTGGCCCGGATGTCCGGGGTGCCCGTGCTGCTGATCGGCGTGTCCTGCAATCCGGCCATCCGGCTGAAAAGCTGGGACCGGGCGGTCCTGCCCCTGCCGTTCGGCAAGGGGGCGGTGGTCTGGGACCGGGTGGACTGGCCCGAGGACGGCGACATGGAGACGGTCACCGCCGAGTGGACCGACCGGCTGAATGCGGTCGAGGCGCGCGCCGACCGGCTGACCGGCCTTCACCGGGATCCGGCGTGAGCCTGCTGCTCCGCACCTATCGCCTGCTGACCGGGGCGCTGGAGTCGCTGGCGCCGACTGTGCTGGCGTACCGGGCGCGCAAGGGCAAGGAAGACCCCGCCCGCATCGAGGAGCGGCTGGGCCATGCCGGGGTCGCGCGACCCGCCGGCGCGCTGGTCTGGATGCATGCGATCAGCGTGGGTGAGAGCCTGTCGCTGCTGCCGGTCATCACCCTGTTGCGTGAGCGGCGGCCGGACCTGTCGGTGCTGGTGACCACGGGCACGACCACCTCGGCCCGGATGATGGCCCAGCGCCTGCCCGACGGGGTGCTCCACCAGTATGCACCGGTCGATGCGCCGGGTGTGGTGGGCCGGTTCCTGGATCACTGGCGGCCGTCGCTGGGCCTGTTCGTCGAGAGCGAGCTGTGGCCCAACCTGATCCTCGAGGCGCAGGACCGGGGCGTTCCACTGATGCTGGCCAGCGCGCGGATCACGGAGCACAGTGCCGAGGGCTGGAAGAAGCGTCCGGCGGCGGCGCGGGCGCTGCTGGACGCCTTCGCCTGCATCCTGCCGCAGGACGACGCCTCGGCGGGTCGGATCGCCGATCTGGGCGGACGGACGGGCGGGCGGGTCAATCTGAAGCTGGTCGGGGCGCCCCTGCCCTTCGACCGCAAGGAATTCGACCGGCTGAGCGAGGCCATCGGCGACCGGCCGGTCGTCGTGCTGGCCAGCTCCCATGAGGGCGAGGAGGCGGCGCTGGTGCAGAGGCTGCAGGCGCTCGACCCCTTGCCCTTCGTGATCGTGGTGCCGCGCCACCCCGAGCGCTCGGGCACCATTCAGGCCGATATGGCGGCGCTGGGCCTTGCGGTCGCGGTGCGGTCACGGGGCGAGACTCCGGGCGCAGACACCCGGGTCTATCTGGCCGATACGCTGAACGAGATGGGCCTGTTCCTGAGGCTGGCCGAGGTGGTGGTGCTGGGCGGGGCCTTCGGGCCGTTGATCGGGCGGGCCCCCGTCGGCGGCCATAATCCACTGGAGCCCGCGCGGCTGGCCCGGCCGACCCTGACCGGGCCGGACATGAGCAACTGGAGCATTGCCGGACCGATGGTCGAGGCGGGGGGGCTGGAGATCATCAACGACCTGTCGCGTCTGGCGCCGCGGGTGGCGGAGCTTCTGGCCAATGCCGATCTCGCCCGCCAGCTGGGCCGTCAGGCCGAACAGGCCGCGGCGGGTGCCGACGGGGGACTGGAGGTTCTGTGGCAGGCGATGGGACCGCTGCTGCCCCCTGCCGGAGGGCGCCGATGAAGATCTCGACCCCGCGCTGGTGGTATAGCCGCGACCGCAAATACGGCGTGCTGCCCCGGCTGCTGCTGCGGCCGGTCTCGTGGATCTGGGCGGCGGCGACCGCGCGGCGGATGACCCGGACGGTGCCGCATGACCCGGGTGTGCCGGTCATCTCGATCGGCAATCTGACGGTCGGCGGCTCGGGAAAGACGCCGATTGCGATGGCGGTTCTGGAGCGGCTGAAGGCGCGCGGCGTCGCGGCGCACGCACTGTCGCGCGGCTATGGCGGCAGGTTGGAGGGGCCCGTGCGGGTCGACCCCGATGCCCACACCGCAGAGGATGTCGGCGACGAGCCGCTGATGCTGGCGCAGGTATCGCCCGCCTGGATCGCGCGGGACCGGGCCGCCGGAGCCAATGCTGCCGTCGCGGGTGGAGCCGAGGCGCTGGTGCTGGATGACGCCCACCAGAACCCCTTGCTGACCAAGACCCTCAGCCTGATCATCGTCGATGGCGAGACGCGCGATGACGAATGGCCGTTCGGCGACGGGGCGGTCTTCCCCTCGGGCCCGATGCGCGAGCCGCTGGAGCCGGGGCTGGCGCGGGCCGATGCCGTCGTCATCCTGATGCCCGCCGACCTTGAGACCCCCGATCCGGAGTTGGTGGCGACCTTTGGCGCCCTGCCCGTGCTGATCGCGCGACTGGAGCCTGCGGGACCGCCCCCGCCCGGCCCGCAGATGGGCTTTGCCGGCATCGCCAAGCCCTGGAAGGTCGAGCGGTCGTTAAAAGCCGCCGGATGCGCACTGGTCGATTTCGCCCCCTTCGCCGACCACGCCGCCTATTCCGAAGGCGAGCTTCAGGCCCTGGCCGAGCGGGCGGCCGTGTTCGACGCCGGTCTGGTGACCACCGAGAAGGACTGGGTGCGCCTGCCCCCGGAATGGCGCGCCCGCGTCACCGCCTGGCCGGTCCGCGCCCGCTTCGAGGACGAGGCAGCGCTGGACGCCCTGCTGGCCCGGACCTGCGGCGGCTGATCAGCGCAGATCGTCGAAGCCGATCGTAAACCCGGGCAGGGAGAGCTGACGGACACGCGCATCGAACTCCGCCTGATCGAACGGGCCGAGCACCTCAGGCCGGAATCGCAGGTCGGCCTCATCCGGGCTGCGCTCCACCACATAGTATTCGGTGACGGCCTTGTTCAGCGGCTCTCCGAAGGCCGAGGGATGGCGGGCGATGACCAAATACCGCTCATCAGCCCCGGCCGCGAACACCGTCCGCCCGGGCAGCCCGTGCCCCAGGCAATCGCCACCCTCCAGCGAGCGGCATAAGGCCATGTCTTCGCGCGTGTCCACCGCCACGAGCCGGTAGGGTCCGACCAAGGTCTGATCGTGCACGAAACCCCACCCTCCTATGCAGCTTAGGAGCAGCGGAAGCGCCGCGACGAGGCTCAGGGCAAAGGCAGACCGCCTCATCAGCGGTCGTCCCGGTACACCACCCCGCCCTTCATGACGAAGGTGACGCGTTCGAGGACGGTGACGTCAGCCAGCGGGTCGCCGCGAACGGCGATCAGATCGGCGGGCATGCCGGGGGCGATGCGGCCGGCCTGATCGGCGATACCGAGGTGCTCGGCGGCGTTGACAGTGGCGGTCTGGATGGCCTCCAGCGGGGTCAGGCCGGCGCGGACCAGCAGGGCGAACTCCTGCGCATTGTCGCCGTGGGCCGAGACGCCCGAGTCAGTGCCGAAGGCGATCCGCACCCCGCCGCGATGGGCGCGACCGGCCATGTCGAGCATCAGGGGGCCGGCCTGCAGGGCCTTTTCGGTCTGGGCCGGGGTGAAGAAGTTGTCGGGCCCCGAGGCGACGCGGGCGACATAGTCCCCGGCCATCAGGGTCGGCACCAGCCAGGCGCCGCTGTCGCGCATCAGGCGGATCGATTCCTCGTCGAGGTAGGTGCCGTGCTCGATCGAGTCGCCACCGGCCCGCAGGAAGGCATTGATGCCGTCGGCCCCGTGGGCGTGGGCGGTGACGCGGCGGCCCATGCGATGGGCAGCCTCGACGATGGCGGCCAGTTCGGCCTCGGTGAACTGCTGGCCCAGACCGGCTGCCGTGTTCGACAGGACGCCGCCGGTCGCGGTGATCTTGATGACGTCAGCCCCGGCCCGGACCTGTTCGCGGACGGCCCGCATACAGTCGTCGACGCCCGAGCAGACGCTGGGCGAGGACAGGACGTGCAGGACCTCGTCGCGATAGCCGTTGGCGTCGCCGTGGCCGCCGTGGATCGAGACCGACGAGCCCGAGGCGATGATGCGGGGGCCGATGACATCGCCGCGCCGGATGCCATCGCGCAGGGCGAAGACCGCCTCGTTGGCTCCGCCCAGATCGGCGACGGTGGTGAAGCCGGCCATCAGGGTCAGCCGGGCGTGGCGGGCGCCGATCATGGCCCGGTCCGAGGTCGACAGGGTCACGGCATCGAGGCGCCCGGTCGGGCTCTGCTGGCTGGTCAGGTGGACATGGCTGTCGATCAGGCCCGGCAGGACGAAGGCGTCGCGCAGGTCGATGATGCGGCCCGGCTGGCCCTCGCCGACGAAGCCGTCGCGGATCTCGACCACGCGGCCGCCGCTGATCACAACAGTTTTATCCGTGAGAACCCTGCCGGTTCCGGGATCGGCGAGCAGGCGCCCGGCCTGCAGGAACGTCGTTCCCCCATCGGGCGAAAGGCCAGCCGGGACCGCCCCTTGCTGTGCGAAGCTCGGGATTGCCGAGAGCAGAAACAGGCCAAGAGCCGTCAGGATCGAACGCATTTTACCCTCCCCGGTACAAGGTTTGCACCATAGGCCGATGTCAGGTTTCGCCAAGGCTCAGGTTGATATGGCCGTTCGGATTTGAAACAACCTGTCATGATCGTTGAACCGCAAACAGGGCGTCGCATGCGGATATCGAGACGAGGACTGATCCTGGGTGGCTCCGCACTTCTGGCCGGATGCTCTTCGGCCACCGCCAGTACGGTCGAACTGGCTGCACCGCTGGTCATGCCCGAGCCGGTTCCGGCCCCGGTCGTCGAGCCGACGGTGCTGGTCAGTGCCGATCCCGCGCCGCTCGATCCCAAGGGCATGGTCCGCAAGGAAGTGATGGATCGGGCCATGGCCGCGCTGGACATCCACCACCGCCGTATCCCGCAACGAGACCGCATGTATCTGGTCGACTTCAAGGTGCATTCGGCCGAGCCGCGCCTGTATGAGGTCGACCTGCTGGCCGGGACGGTGACGGCGATGCGCACCAGCCACGGCCGGGGCTCCGACCCCGAGCACACCGGCGTGCCGCGCGCCTTTTCGAATACGCCGGAAAGCTACATGTCGTCGATCGGCTCCTATGTGACCGCCGGCGCCAACTGGGGTCCGCAGCAGGGGCCGAATGTGCTGCTGGACGGACTGGAATATTCCAACGACAAGGCGCGCGAACGGGCCATCATCGTCCACGGCGCCGACTATGCCGATCCGGATTTCCTCGAACGCGAGGGCAAGCTGGGCCGGTCGTACGGCTGTTTCTCGGTCGCCCACGCCGACCTGCCGGGCCTGCGCGAGCGTATGGGCGAGGGCCGCCTGCTGTTCGCGTTCAGCTAGGCAGCCCCCTTAAGCCTGACGTCATCCTCCGACTTGATCGGAGGATCGGTCCGGGTAGACCGTCACCCGTCGCGGGCGACACCGATCCTCGGGTCAGGCCCGAGGATGACGCGATCACTCATACCCGTGGGCGGCCTCGTTGATGACCTGCGAGGGCATGTTCGAGAAGTCGACGGCGACCGGGCCGGCCAATTTGGCCTGAAGGGTGCGGATGACGTGGGTCATGCGGCGGCGGACCTCGCGTTCGGCCTCGGAGCCCGCGTCGAGGCTGAGCGGGGCGAGGCAGAAGTCGATGATGCCGTCGGTCGATCTGATCGGTTCCATGGTGGGGTCCTTTCCTATTCCGCGGCGACGAACTGGGCGGTTTCGGTCGAGTCCTTGAGCGCCGTGGTCGAGGACTGGCCGTTCGAGATGACGGTGGCGACCTGGTCGAAATAGCCGGTGCCGACCTCGCGCTGGTGCCGGGTGGCGGTGTAGCCGGCGGCTTCGTTGGCGAACTCGCGCTGCTGCAGCTCGGAATAGGCCGCCATGCCGCGGTCGCGGTAGCCCGAGGCCAGCTCGAACATGCCGTTGTTGAGGCTGTGGAAGCCCGCCAGGGTCACGAACTGGAACTTGTAGCCCATGGCGCCCAGCTCCCGCTGGAACTTCGCAATCGTCGCCTTGTCCAGCTTGGCTTCCCAGTTGAACGAGGGCGAGCAGTTGTAGGCCATCAGCTTGCCGGGGTGCTCCTTCTGGATGGCCTCGGCGAACTTGCGCGCATCGTCGAGATCGGGATGGGAGGTCTCCCACCACAGCAGGTCGGCGATGTTGGCATAGGCAAGGCCGCGCGCGATGCAGTGGTCCAGACCGGTGCCGGGCTTGAGCCGGAAGAAGCCCTCGGGGGTGCGGTCCTCGCGGTTGATGAAGGGATGGTCGCGCTCGTCGATGTCCGAGGTGATCAGCTGGGCCGATTCGGCGTCCGTGCGGGCGACGGTGATCGTGGGCGTGCCCATGACGTCGGCGGCCAGACGGGCGGCGACCAGATTGCGCTCATGCGCCTGGGTCGGGATCAGCACCTTGCCGCCCAGGTGGCCGCACTTCTTCTCACTGGCCAGCTGGTCCTCGAAGTGGACGCCGGCGGCGCCCGCCTCGATGAAGGCCTTCATGATCTCGAAGCTGTTCAGCGGCCCGCCGAAGCCGGCCTCAGCATCGGCGACAATCGGGGCGAACCAGTCGCGTTTGGCGCCGCCTTCTGCGTGCTCGATCTGGTCGGCGCGCTGCAGGGTGCGGTTGATGCGGCGGCACAGCTCCGGCGCGGCATTGGCGGGATAGAGCGACTGGTCCGGGTACATGGCGCCGGCGGTGTTGGCGTCGGCGGCTACCTGCCAGCCCGACAGATAGATGGCCTTGAGGCCCGCGCGGACCATCTGCATGGCCTGATTGCCGGTCACGGCGCCCAGCGCATTGATATAGGGCTCGGAGTGCAGCAGTTCCCACAGGCGGTTGGCGCCGCGCTCGGCCAGGGTGTGGGTGATCGGCACCGAGCCGCGCAGGCGCAGGACGTCCTCGGGGGTGTAGGGGCGTTCGATTCCGTCAAAGCGGCCTTTGGGCGACGGCACCAGATCGGCAAATGTGGTCATGGGTATCCCCTGTGTGATCTCGAAGGGGCGACGCGGGGGCGTCACCGGATGAGATCAGGGAAACACGCGATAGTCACGATTGATACACGCCGCCCGGTCGCAATGCTGACATTTAGTCACATCATGCCACTTGCGCGCCCGTCACAATGTGACAAACTGCGACCATGGATCAGGCGCCGGATCGCAAGCTGTTTCTGGGGGGGCGCCTGAAGCGGCTGCGGCGCGAGCTGGACCTGACGCAGACGGCCATGGCCGCCGATCTGGGCGTTTCGCCCAGCTATCTCAATCACATAGAGCGGAACCAGCGACCGGTGACGGCGCAGCTGCTGCTGCGGCTGGCCGAGACCTATGACGTGGATCTGCGCGCCCTCAACCAGGGCGGGGTGAGTGAGTCCGAGCTGGCCGAGGTGTTCGCCGACCCCCTGTTCGCCGGAATCAGCGTGCCGCGCCACGAGATGCTGCAGCTGGGCGAGGACCTGCCGGGGGCGGCCGAGGCGCTGATCCGCCTCTACCGGTCGCTGGCCGAACAGCGGACCCGGGCCCGCGCCGAGGCCGAACACGGCGGGGTCGAGACCGGCACGCCGTCCGACTGGGTTCGGGACCACATCCAGTCGCGCAACAACCATTTCGCCGAGCTGGATACGCTGGGCGAGGCGCTCAGCGCCGCCCTGTTCGACCCGGCAGGCGGGGTGCATGACAGCTTTGAGGCCGCGGCGCGCGCGCGGCTGGCCAGCCGTCACCACCTGACCGTCAAGGTGATGCCGGCCGAGGTGATGGTCGAGTGGACGCGGCGGTTCGATCCGCACCGGCGGCGGCTCTTGCTGTCGGAGACGCTGGGGCCGTCATCGCGGGCCTTTGCCGTCGCCTATCAGCTGGCGTTGAGCGAGCACGGGGCGGAGCTGGAGGCGATGACCGGGGCGGCCCGTCCCCCGGACGAGGCCACCCGGCGGCTGCTGAAGGTGTCGCTGACCAATACGCTGGCGGCCGCGACCCTGATGCCCTACGGCCCCTTCCAGACGACGGCGGAGCAGACCGGCTATGACCTCGGGCGGTTGACGGCGCGGTTCGGCGTGTCGTTCGAACAGGCGGCGCATCGGCTGACCACCCTGTCGCGGCCCACGGCGCGGGGGGTGCCCTTCTTCCTGATGCGGGTCGACCAGGCGGGCAACATCTCGAAACGCTATGCCTCGGGCGCCTTTCCCTTCTCGCGGTTCGGTGGAGCCTGCCCCCGCTGGCGGCTGCATGCGGCCTTTCGCACGCCGGGCCGGATCGTCACCCAGATCATCGAGACGCCGGAGGGCGGGCGCTGGTTCACCCTGGCGCGCACGGTCGACCGGCAGGGGCATGATGCCTTTACCGAAGGACAGGACCTGGCCATCGGCCTGGGGTGCGAGCTGAAGCATGCGCACCGGCTGACCTATGCCCGGGGACTGGACCTGACCGCGCCCGAGGTCACGCCGATCGGCCCGGCCTGCCGGCTGTGCCTGCGCCACCCCTGCGCCGAGCGCGCCGCCCCACCGCTGGACCGCCCGCTGGCCGTCGACGACTGGACCAAGTCAGTCAGCCCCTATCCGTTTGAGGCGGGGTGATGAGGCCCCTTCCTCTCCTCCCCATGTCATGGGGAGGTGGCGCGACGCGCAAGCGTCGTGACGGAGGGGGCGGCGGAGGTTTCGCATTGTCATCCCGGAAATCGCGCCAGCGATTGTCCGGGACGGTGCTGCTGTGGTCATGGGCATCCCGGAAGACGGAACGTCTGTCCGGGAGAAGGGCAGATCGGGCGAGACCGTCTCCCGGATAATCGCATAGGCGAATTCCGGGAGGGATGGAGTGCATGGCCAACCGTCCCGGATCGCCCCTGCGGGGCGTCCGGGATGACAAATGGCGCAGGCTCGCTATGTCGCTGCAGCCTCAAGCTTGTTCCGCAAGGCTTTCAGGCGGCCCTGCATCACCCAGACGCCGATAACCCAGTAGACCATCAGCAGAAAGGTTCCCACGACCTTGTGGAAGGGCGGCTTTGGCTCGTCTTCCTCGAAGGCAACGAGGGCGGCGGAAGCCAGCCACAGGGATACGAAATAGCTGCCGACGACCGCGAAGCCGAGGTATCCGGCCACGGCCGCGGGCACCGCGCCAATGCTGCCCATCGCGTCGCTGGCAATCGTCACGGGCGGGAGGATGAGCACCCCGAGGCCCGCGACGTAGAAGATCCAGTCCCGATCCGCCCTGCCGGTATCTGTGAGACGCCTCGATACCGCATAGATGCCGTAAGCCCAGGCGAGCGGGAGCAGGACCGCCCATATCGACATCAGCGCCCCCATGATCTGCACTTCAGCGCTGGCGTTGAATGTTGCGATTGGCACGGCGAAAGCCACAACCAGGACGGCAACGAACCAGATCGGATGGATGAAGGCGAATTTCGCGGGAAAGGTCATTCGCAGACTTTCGGGGAACATCGCAAGGTTCGCAATACCGGCTCTTAGTCCAACGCCCCCCTCGCCGCGTCCAGCGCCTCGGCCATGGCGGTCTTGAGGCGGTCGGGGGCGAGGATGCGGACCTGATGGCCCCAGGTGAACAGGTGCCAGGCCAGTTCGCGCATGCCGGAGGCGGTAAAGCGCACGCGCACCGAGCCGTCGGGCAGGTCCTCGAGCGTCTGGGTGGGGTGCCAGCGCCAGGCGCGCGCCTCGTCCGCGCCCTCGGGCAGGACCAGCAGCTCCACGTTCTCGACCTCGTCCTGATAGATGCCGAAGGAGCGCGAGGCGAAGGCCTGGAGGTCAAAGCCCTCGGGCGGGCGGGCGGCGCCCTCCTCAACCGTGATGGCGCTCATCCGGTCGAGGCGGAAGGTCTGGATGCGGCCGCTCTCGCGGTCGGCGGCGACCAGATAGTTGGCCCGGCCGAACATCAGCCCGCAGGGGGTGACGATGCGCCGGCGCGAGGGGGCACCGGGGCGGCTGTAGACAAAGCCCAGCGGCCGCTCGGCCAGCACGGCGTGGCGGATGGGGGTCAGCTCGGCCTCGTCCGCCGTGGGGCGGGGGCCGGCCTGGACGGCGATGGTCTCGGCCCGGACGAGGGCCTCAAGATCCGGCGCCAGACGGGTCAGGGTGGCCGAGCGCATGGCCGACTTGAGCTTGCGCTCCAGCGATTCCAGCGCAGCCGCCCGCGACGGCTCACCCGACAGACGGAGCGCGGAGGCCGCCTTGGCCAGTTCGACCAGTTCAGCGGCGGTCGGCGCCTGTTCAAAGCCCGACAGACCCCCCCGGATGCGCCAGCGCTTGTGCGGCGGGTCGGAGACCTCCTCGACCGCGGGGAAGGTCATGAGAACGGCATCACGCATCCGCTCGGCCGTGCGGCGGCTGACGCCGAGGTCGCGGGCCATCTCGTCGAGGGACAGGCCTTCGGAACTGGCAGCCATGCGACGCGCCAGGTCGAGGATCATGGCGGCCTTGTCGTGACGCATGGGGGCTCCGGAGGGATACGACCGTTTCTGACGTATCTGTGCGCCAATCTGTCCTTGTCATCAAGTGCCGGAGCGATCCGGCCCCGCCAAACGAGGATCAGACCATGTTCCACATCGCCCCCGCCCCCCGCCCGACCCGGCTCGCCGAGCGCTATCTGACCGTGCCGTGCGACGCCGACGGCTGCAGCGACCTCGCCGTCATCTGGGACCGGCTGGAGGAGCAGGTCGTCGATGTGATCCATCTGTCGGCGACCGCCGGCTATACGGTCGAAGACCAGCTGTGGGACGAGGCGCGCTGGACCCCCGGCATCAGCGACCAGCACGACTGGATCCCGGCCATGGCCGCCTGATCCGCGAGCGCGCTTGCGATCCGGGGCCGGGGCCGCTAGCCCTCTGCGGCTTACGGAGGACAGACCTGTATGACGACGGCCCCCCAGGACGGCGCCCGCCTGATCAATGAGGCGGTCGAGGCCTTCAAGGCCCGCGACCGCGACACGACCGCCGACAAGCTGGCGCGGGCGATCAAGGCGGATCCGCCGATCGGCACCAAATGGGCCTCGGTCTCGCGGCTGGCGGCGACGCGGGGCGCCATGGGCGCCTTCTGCACACCATCCGCGCCGCAGACGGCGCAGGACACCATCCGCGCGGCGGCGAGCTTGTCATAGGCCTCGGCCGACTGGAACCAGCT
>Ga0115011_10000344_pt1 | contig 39982 bp, 31 predicted proteins | sample TroAtlMetagenome_2_FD_88705 | JGI IMG/M metagenome (GOLD analysis project Ga0115011, IMG submission 88705) | Marine eukaryotic phytoplankton communities from Atlantic Ocean - Tropical Atlantic ANT8 Metagenome | ecosystem: Environmental > Aquatic > Marine > Oceanic | place: Tropical Atlantic... | reverse complement strand
CGTCACTCTTGGCCGCGTGGACGAACGCACTTCCGGGCCAAGCCCCGGTAGGTCTCCAGTGTCGATCGCCTGCATGAACGCAGTGAAAGCCGGGTTAATTGGCTGGCTCACTTTGTGATTTCTTAGGCTCGGCGCTTTCCGTGGCAGCTTCGTTCTCTGTGAAAAGTTTGTCGACCTCCTCCACCGCCTTGTACACCCCGATGAACATCATGCAGGAGGCGGCCAGCACCAGAAACCCCTTCCAAACAAGGCCCGGATGTAGACGCCTATCCACCCGCGTCAGCAATAAGTAAATGGACGCCAAGGCCAAAAACGGCAGCAACGCTCCCTGCGCAAACGCTCCCATGAACACCAGCGTGACCGGTTTGCCGAATAGGGCGAAAATCACAAACGACAGCACCAGCAACACCACACATCCGACTTTCACCATCGCGTGGCGTTCGTCGTCGGATGCGTACTGCCGGATGCCGAAGACCGGCACTGCATCGGCAAAAAGCCGGGCGTTGGCCGCCGTGGCACCGAACACGGTTGAAAACAAAACGCAGAAGCAACCGACTTTAAATAGCCCCGCGCCGGTAGGACCGAAAGCGCTCTCGTACATTTTCGACAGCGTGTCAACCATGCCCTTGTCACCGACCTCGAGGCCGGCGCTGTGCAGCGTCGCCGCACCGAGCAGGTAGAATGCCACTGTCGCGCTCGTATAAATGGCACACGACACCCACGCGTCCCAACTCATCACGTTGAGCCAGCCCTGCGCGCGGTCAAGCCAGCCGACGGTGTTGTCGTTGTTCCCGGTGAACCTGGCGTAGCCTTTCTCAAGGCACCAGTACGGATAATAAATCAACTCTGATGTGCCGACGCCGATGATGGCAAACGCGCCGAAGGCGGTAGAAAAATCTTCCGGCAGCGAAAACTTTAGTCCGCTTACAATGTCGCGGCCGCTGATGGCAAATTCCGTGAACTGCAGCGAACCCAGTGCCACAACGGTAAAGACCGCAAACAGCACCACCATGCCGATGCACACACCCTCCACCAGCCGGTACCTGCCCGAGAGCAGCAGCGCGATGCAGGCCAACGCCACCGCGGCAATCAGCGCGAGATGCCAGCCGGAGTCGGCACTCACCATCAGGCTGGCGATGCCTCCCATCATTCCGGCCACCTGCATCGTCGAGCCGATATACATGACCACCCAAAACCAAACCATCCATGAGACGCGCAGTCGCGGCCCGGGCACGCTGTCCATCGCCTCGAGCGTTGTCTTGCCGTTGGTCACCGTGTAGCGACCCAGCTCGATTTGAACAAATACCTTGATCAAACAGCCGAGGATGATGAACCACAGCATGGTGAAGCCGACCTCGGAAGCTAGCGCCGGCGTGGCGATTAGTTCGCCAGAGCCGACGATAGTCGCGGTGATGATTAACCCCGGGCCAAGGTGCCTTATAATGCCCGAGAGTGTGGTGGGTGCAGCTTTGGGTTCCATGGAAGTGGGTGGTGTTTAATCTTGGCCTTGCGGTTCAGTCCAGCTTGACCGGTTTCAAAACAATTTTGCGAATGGCCACCGGGCCGTGGTCGCCCTGGAGCATCAACGGGCCGGTGGGTTTTTCGTCGTTGAAACCGGCGGAGCGCGTCGGGCCGGTCACCTCGACGTTATGGTGGATCAACTGACCATTGTGGATCACTTTGACAAACCTAGCGTTCTCGATTTTTTTGCCGCTTTTATCAAAGCGCGGCGCGCGGAACGTAACGATAAATTTTTGCCACTCGCCCGGCGGCTTGCTGGCGTTCGTCATCGGCGCAGCGCCCTCGAAGCCCTTGCCCTTGGCCCAACGCTGGTAGATGCCGCCATTGTCGCCGTGGGTCAACTTAGCCTTCCCGTGGCTGTCGAGAATCTGGATCTCGTATCGGCCCTGAAAATAAATCCCAGAGTTCGAGCCCCGCGGCACCATGAACTCAACAGCCGCCATCACATCGCCGTGCTCGTGTTTGCTGAACACGTTGCCCGTGCGACCATTGTCGCCGTTGACGAGCAAGCCCTTGCCCTCGACCAGCGTGAACGCCTGTGGATTGTCCGGTGACGGAGTGGCGCCCCTCACTAGCTTCCAGTCGCCAAGCGGTGCACGCCAACCATCCAGCGAATTGCCGTTGCTGACCGTGATGCTCGTCCTGGCCGGAGGCGGTGGCGGGGCCAGTTGAGCCCGTGCCTGGCCCAGCGCAAACAAGCCACCTAAAAGCAGTAGGCCGCCCCTGGCCCAGTGCGTCGGTTCGCTTGTGATATCAAAAAAAATCATGAGGCTTCGTGGCGGGATGGTATCGGGACAGCCGCCCGGCCGCAAAGCTATTCCCCGTGCCAAGCGTTGTGACGGGTCTTTTGGCATCACTTTTGCTCTTTGTTTTTTAAAAAATTTGGCTTGCAAAGCCGGTGTCAAAAAATAGCCTCTGCTCCAGCCTCGTCCGGTGACAGGCAATTTACTATAGTCTATATGATAAACCACAGCATCGGGGGCACGCTTTGAGTCGCCCCAAAGGCGGAAGGCGCCCCTACAGGGAACCACGGACGCGAGTAAACGGCAGGATTCGAGCCAGGGAGGTTCGGCTCCTGATGGATGATGGACAACAACTGGGGGTGTTTGCCATTCAGGACGCCATGCGGAAGGCCAAGGAAATGCAGCTGGTCTTAGTGGAAATTTCACCCAACGCCAGCCCGCCCGTATGCCGGATAACGGACTACGGTAAATATTCCTACGAGCAGAAGAAACTTCGCAAGGAGCAGAAAAAAACCACCGTTACGGTCAAGATCAAGGAGATCCAGCTGCGCCCAAACATCGATCCGCACGATTTCACCTTCAAGCTGAACCACGCGATCGACTTCCTCTGCGAAGGCATGAAAGTCAAAGTGATCCTACGTTTCCGCGGCAAGGAACTTCGCACGAAACACATCGGCGTGCAGACCATCGAGGCGTTCATCGAGAAGATCAAGCCGTGGGGAAGTTGTGACACTAAACCGCGCGAAGCCGGGCGAAGTGTCATCGTCCTCATCAACCCGCAACCCAAGGACCAGCGGGCACCTCACCCGAATCCTGAGGAACGCGCCGTGGAGGTGGACTACGACGAAATCCGGCACGTCGAGGGCGCAGACATCAAAAAGCCCAACAACGGTTTTCGCAAACAGGCGATCGACAGTACCAAGCTCCCGGCGAAACCCTAACCCGGCAACACGCCGCGTTTCTCGAGCATCTCGGCCATCACGCGGTCCATCATCAACTCAGCCAACGGCTGGGTGGCTTCGTCGAGAGTGCCGTTGGCTTCCTTAAACTCAGCAGCCGTCACGGCTTCGTCCCTCCCCAACTTGGCTAATAGCGACTCCACCACAGCCAAAGCCGCCTCAATCGCCCCGCGCTGATCATCCGCCAACTCGCCGCCGAACGACTGCAGCCCCTTGCGAGTGGCGGCTTTCGTCTGCTCGGCGCGTAGCTTGGCCTCAATCCACCGCCGTTCCTCGATGTCATCGAACGCGTGCTCTACCGATTCCTCGATCATTTGCTGCACCTCGGCGTCATCGACCTCCACAGCGGAAGCCATTTCAACGACCTTCTCGTTGCCGGTTTTGATATCGCGCGCGAGCACATTCAAAATGCCGTCTGCGTCGATCTCAAACTGCACGCCAACCTTAGCCACGCCCTTGGGCTGCGGCTCGAACCCCAGTGTGAAGCGTCCCAGGCTCCAGTTGTCCGTCGCCTTTTCACGCTCACCCTGCAGCACGTGGATGAGCACTTCCTTTTGGTAGTCGGCTACCGTCGTGAACACCTCACCGCGCTTCACTGGAATCGTCGTATTGCGTGGGATGATCACGTTCATCAACCCACCGAACGTCTCAATGCCCAGCGAGAGTGGTGTCACATCAAGCAACAGCATACCGCTGTAGTCGCCGGACAAAATCCCTGCCTGAATCGCCGCGCCTATCGCAATTGCATCGTCAGGATTCTGCGAAGTGTTCAACTTCGGCCCACTGTCGCCGCATCCGAACACCTCCGAGGCAAACTCACGCACGAGCGGCATCCGCGTCTGTCCGCCAACGAGGATCACTTGATCGAGATCGCCGCTAGCCAAGCCGGCGTCGGCGAGCGCCTTGAGGCAATACTCGCGCGTGCGCACCACGATTGGCTTGGCCAAGCTCTCGAGCTGTTCGCGGGTCAACGTGTATTCAAAACTAAACTCCGAAGCCAAAAACGGTAGCGAGATGGCAACCTCGTTTTCCGTGGACAACCGCGCCTTGGCTTCCTCCGCTGCCTCGGCCAACCGCGCCCAAATCGCAGGTTCCGTGGCGGCGCTTGGCCCGCCACCTTGGCTAATCTGCTCGGCCAAATGCTCGATCACCACGTGATCGATGTCGTCGCCGCCCAACCGCGTGTTGCCACAGGTGGCCAACACTTGAAACACGCCTTCGTTCAACTCTAGAATCGAGAGGTCGAACGTCCCGCCGCCAAAATCGTACACGGCTACTTTCGATTTTTCCTTCAGAGAGCCCAGCCCGTAGGCCAGCGCGGCGGCTGTCGGCTCGTTGATGATGCGCTCAACCCGCAGCCCGGCCAACTCGCCGGCATTGCGCGTGGCGTTGCGCTGGGCGTCGTTGAAATAGGCCGGCACCGTGATCACCGCCGCCTCGGGCCGGTCGATCATCCCCTCGGCAGCAATCGTCCGGAGCGCCTTGAGAATCTCAGCAGACAACTCCTCCGGTGACCAGTCCCGACCGTGCAACGGCACTGCCACCGGTCCTCTGCCCTCGGAGCGAATAGTGTACACCGACGCGGCGGTGGTTGAATCCACCTCATCGCGCCGGCGTCCAATGAACCGCTTGATGGACGTTACCGTTGTCTCCGGGTGAGCCACCCGCCCGCGCTTGGCCTCCCAGCCGACCACCGTTTCGCCTGCCGCAGAGACGCGCACCACCGACGGCGTCAGCCGCCGCCCCTGGCCGTCCGCCAGCACCAGCGGAATGCCGGACTCCACAATCGCCACCAGCGAGTTGGTCGTGCCAAGGTCAATACCAATAATCTTACCCACCGCCCAAAACTTGCCACGCCGCCACCGCCCCGGCACGCCAATTCACGCGCCTACGCTCCGGCGTTGGCTTGCGCTTGGCCAAGCGTTAACGTTGCTGCCGATGCGTTGGGGTTGTCATTTGGGTTTTGTGCTGCTGCTTACTGGGTGTGCCAGTTACGAGAGCCAGACCGGGGCGTTTCGTGGGGCGTGGAACGGTGGCAGTACCGGCCAAGCCGCGCAGATCGCCAGCCGGGAAGCCGGAAAACGTAGCGACTCGCGGGATGCCGTGGTGTGGTTTCTCGAGCAAGGCGCGGCGCTCCGGGCCGCCGGCCAGTTCGCGGCCAGCAACCACGCGTTCGAGCAGGCGGAAAAGCGGATTGCGTTTTACGACCGGCAGGCCAAGTTGCGGCTATCGAGGGAGGCCACCGGACTGCTGACCAACCTGGCTGCATTGCCGTACGAGGGGCGCGGCTACGATCGAGTGATGCTAAACACTTACCAAGCGCTGAATTATTTGCAGCTTGGTCAAACAGAGACCGCGCTTGTCGAGCTGCGCCAGGCGCACGCCGAGCAGGATGCCGAAGTCGTCCGCAACGCCCGCCGCATCGTCGCCGCCCGCAAGTCCGCCGGGGAATTCGAGCAGGCCATCCGCGGCGCGAAGCTTGACGAGCTTAAGCCGGACATCGCGCTGGACTACGGTGCGTTCGTCAACCCTTTCACCGATTTTTTGCACGCGCTCTGCCTGTGGAGCCTTGCCGGCGACGACCGGGAGAATGCGCTCGTCTCGCTTCGGCGGATTCACTCGACGCTGGGCGGGCCGGGGTTTCTCGCCGACGAGATCGGGATGGTTGACCGCATTCTCGGCGGCGCGAAGCATCCCGAACTGACGTACGTCATCTTCGAGACTGGCGTGGCGCCGATCCGCCGCGAGGTCCGGCTCGACGTGCCGTTGTACGACAAAAACGTGCCGTACGTCGCGGCGGCGTTCCCCCGGCTAAAGCGTAGGGGTCGCTCCACTAACGCTCACATTGCCATCGGCGGGACCAAGCGCGAAGCCACGCTGATCTGCGACATGGACGTCGTGGTCGCCCGCGACTTTCGCACCGGGCTGCCGGCGGTGATTTTCCGCACGCTGGCCGCCTCCGCCGCCAAGGCTGCCGTGGCAAAAAAAGCCCGGGAGGAAGCCGGCGATCTCGGGGTCATCGCTGGTTTTTTGTACCAAGCCGCTGGCGCGCAGGCCGATCTCCGCACGTGGACAACGCTACCAAAGGAGTTCCATGTTTGCCGTGTCGAGACGCCGGGCGACCGCAAGCTGGCGATGCTCGTTGGCCCTCAAAAAAGCGAGGTCAAAGTGAATACCGGCCGAGTGAACGTGGTCTATGTCAAGAGCTTCGCGCCGGGAGCGCCCTTGAAGATTCAGCAATTTCGGCTAAAATAAACCTCAGACATGAAACCGTTTGTCAAACTCATCACCGCCGCCGTACTGCCAGCGCTCGCGCTGGGCTGTGCCACTGCCAAGTACGTCGATCACAATGGACGCGACAGCATCGTCAACGTGGGCCAAATCAACACGCAGGACTGGATTCGCGTGGCCGACGAACTGACACAGTCGTTGCTGCTCTCCGGCGCGATTCAGTCAGTCGCCGGCAAGCCCAAGGTGATGATGATCGGCCGCATCAAAAACAACACTACGCAGCACATCGACACCGACAGTTTGATGAAAAAAATACGCGTGACACTGAACAAGGGAGGCCGCGTGCTAACAACCACGGCCATCGGCCTCGACGGCCCTGAGGACGAGTCGTCCAAGGCGGTGCGTGAGTTGCGAGCCGACGACGAATTCAACCAAGCGACTATCCCCGGCAAGGGCAACCTCGTCTCGCCAGACTACAGCCTGTCCGGCAAGATCATCCAAAACGACGCACGCGCCAGGCGTCGTTTGCTACCAACAATCCGGCAGTCCGAGTTTGCCTTTCAACTTTCGCTGACCGACCTCAAAACTGGCCTGGCCGTCTGGGAGGAGGAAAAGCTCATCGTCAAGCAGGGTTCCCGCGCCGCCATCGGCTGGTAGGCCAGGCGTTTGGCCAAGCGCAAAAAACTTTCCGAAACCCCAGCTCGCGGTGATACTCCGCGTGCCTTCGAGGCATCATTATGGATTGGCATTTCCGTTCACGCTCACACCACTGCGACGACTGCGAAGCGGCGTTCGAGGACAAACAACCGTACCACACGATTCTCTTTCGCGGCATGGAGAGCCTCGAGCGGCGAGATATCTGTCCTGGTTGCTGGGAGCAAAAACACAAGACTGAGCCCGGGGCGATGGGCGGCTATATCTCCCATTGGCAGGGCGTATACGAGGTGCCGCCTCCACCTCCGCCCGAGGCCATTCAAAAGGACAACGCCGAGACGCTGCTCAAAAAGCTGATCGAGCTAAACGACCCCGGGCACACGGAGGCTTGTTTCATTCTCGCCGTGATGCTCGAGCGCAAGCGCGTCATCAAAAACAAGGATCAGGTTCGCAACGAGGAAGGCGGCCGCATGTTGATCTACGAGCATACAAAGTCTGGCGACGTTTTCACCATCCTTGATCCCGCGCTGAAACTGGCCGCGCTTGGCGACGTACAGGCCAAAGTCGCCGAGTTGCTCGAGTTCGGTCTCAACCCACCCGCAGCTGACGAAACCACCGAGGACCCCGAACCGGTCGCCGCGGCCGTGGACAAATCGTGAACCCAAAGCGTGGCTGACTTGCAGGCAATACAGCAGACTCTCGGTCACGAGTTTCGTGATGTGAGCCTGTTGCAGCTTGCCATCACGCATCCCTCGGCGTCCGGCAACCAATCGAAGCCATCTGATGACAACCAACGGATGGAATTTCTCGGCGACGCTATTTTGCAAGCGGTGATCTCCGAGGCGCTTTACCGGCTTCATCCTGAAAAAGACGAAGGCCACCTGACCAAGGCTCGCGCCGGATTGGTTAACGGCACTTCGCTGGCGGCCAAGGCCGATGCGCTTAGCCTCGGGCAGTACCTCGTCCTGGGCCGGGGCCAACAATCCGACTTTGCTAGGGGAAAGGACTCCGCGCTGGAGGATGTCTTTGAAGCACTGGTAGCCGCGCTCTATCTAGACGGCGGGCTGGACGCTGCGAGTGGCTTTGTCCGGCGGGTTTTTGAGGATGAACTCGCCAACCCCAACAGCATCGCCGTAATCGAAAATCCCAAGGGCGAATTGCAGGAATATTTCCAGGGTATCACAGGCGTATCGCCGACATATGAGCTGCTCAGCACTTCCGGCCCGGCTCACGCCCGGGAGTTCGAGGTCACCGTCCTTCAAGCAGGAAAAGAACTGGGCCGCGGCACCGGCGGGAGCAAAAAGGAAGCCGAGTCACAGGCCGCCTCGGCCGCCTTGCTAAAGCTGGCGCAGAAGTAGCCGCTGTCAGGCGATCTGGTCGAAGTCGAGCGCAATATCGACCGACGGCGCGGAGTGAGTCAGCGCGCCGACCGAAATAAAGTTCACTCCCGTCTCGGCGATTTCGCGGACCGTCTCCAGCGTCACGCCGCCGCTGGCCTCGGTCTCGGAACGACCATCAATCAGCTCGATGGCTTCCCGGATTTGGGAGCAGCTCATGTTGTCAAGCAGGACGATATCCGCGCCGGCTTCCGCCGCCGCCTGGACCTGCTCGAGCGTGTCAGCCTCGACCTCAATTTTCAATTTGGGGGACGCCTCCCGTGCCAGCGCCACTGCCTTGGGGATGTCACCATCGAGTGCGGCGAGATGGTTGTCCTTGATCATTACCTGGTCGTAAAGCCCTACCCTGTGATTCGTGCCACCGCCGCAGGCCACGGCGTATTTCTCCAGCGCGCGCCAACCGGGAGTCGTCTTTCGTGTGTCGAGAATCTGTACCCCAGTGCCGGCGACCTGCTCGACAAACCGCGCGGTAAGTGTGGCTACGCCAGCTAGGCGCTGGACGAAATTGAGGGCAGTTCGCTCCGCTGTGAGCAATGCTCGAGTCGGCCCCTGCACGCGCAGCAACGCTTGACCAAGCCCGCCCAGTTGGCCATCGAAAATCTCGATTCCAAACTCGACGCGTTCATCAACCTCTTGAAATGCGGCCAGTGCGAGATCGACCCCGGCCATGACCAGCGGATCGCGAGCGACCATCACCGCCATCGCGAACGAGTCACTGGGTACCAAGGCCAAGGTGGTCGCGTCGCCGCTGCCGATGTCCTCGGCCAGGGCGGCCTTAACCATCGGTAGGTAATCGTCTGGCTTGAGCGAATCCAGCATCGGCAAAAGTCTTGGCCAAGTGAGCACCGGATTGAAGCTTAAACCGTTTTTTCTTCCCAAGCGGCAAGCGTTGCCTGAGAGTTCTCATATGCCCTTGGTTCAAAAAACTTTCACCCAACTGACACTTGTCTGTGGGATGTCGCTGAGCGCTGCTATTGCGGCGGATCACGACTCGTCGCGATGGGAAAAGTATATCGCCCGTTTCGAGGTCACTGACAAAAAAAAGATGCCCGAGCCGGGCGGTGTCCTGTTCATCGGCAGCTCGAGCATCCGAATGTGGAAAACACTCAAACAAGATTTCTCTGGTTTTTCGGTTATCAACCGGGGCTTCGGCGGCTCGCAGATTGCCGACTCAACCCACTTCGCCGAACGCATCTTACATCCTTATAAACCAAGGCAGATCGTCCTCTACGCCGGTGATAACGACGTGAACGCCGGCAAGTCGCCTGAGACGGTGCTGGCTGATTTTCAGCAATTCGTGAAGACGGTGCACGCCAAGTTGCCTGAGGCGCGCATCTCGTTCATCGCCATCAAGCCCAGCCTCAGCCGCTGGAAGCTCTCTGAGAAGATGGTCAAGGCCAACGCGCTAGTGAGCAGCGACTGCGCCAAGAGCAAGCGGCTCGATTACATCGACATTTGGCAACCAATGCTTGGTGGCGACGGCAAGCCCATGCCAGATCTATTTCTTGGAGATGGCCTACACCTCAACGCCAAGGGCTATGCGCTGTGGACTTCCCTCGTGAAGCCGCGCTTGGCCAAGCGCGAGTAGTTTTCGCCGTTTGGCAAGGTGGGGCGCTCCTGCTATATTGGCTGTGATGCCGAGTGAGCATTCGATAACCACCGCCTCTACGATCCCACTGCACGACGCGCAAAACACGCCAGACACCAGAGAGCTGCCGATTGACAAGGTCGGCGTCCGCGGCCTGCGCTTTCCGATCCAGGTACGGGATCGCGCCCACGTGGCGCAGAACACGATCGCCACGGTCGGCTTGTTCGTGGATTTGCCGATGGAGTTCAAGGGTACGCACATGAGCCGTTTCATCGAGGTGCTTCATTCGCACGGCGGAATGATCCACGTCGAGAACATCCCCGACCTGCTGGCCCGGATGCAGGAGCGGCTCAAGGCCAATACCTCGCACCTTGAGATGGAGTTTCCGTACTTCATCACCAAGAAAGCCCCGGCGACCGGGCATGAGGGGCTGATGGACTACACCGTGCGATTCGAGGCCAAAGCCAGTGGCAGTGACATTGATTTTGTGATGTCCCTGCGCGTGGCGGTGACAACTCTTTGCCCCTGCTCGAAGGCGATCAGCCAGTACGGCGCGCACAACCAGCGCGGCGAAGTCACGGTGGCAATCCGCTCTTCAGAGACGGTGTGGATCGAAGATTTAATCGCACTCATTGAGCAGTCAGCCAGCAGCGAACTGTTCTCGCTGCTCAAGCGCCCCGACGAAAAGGCCGTAACGGAGCGGGCCTACGAAAACCCCGTTTTCGTCGAGGACCTCGTCCGCAATGTGGTGCTCAAGCTCAAGGCGCACGAGCACGTCACGTGGTACAAGGTCGAGGCTGAAAACTTCGAGAGCATCCACAACCACAACGCCTACGCCAGCATCGAGAAGGGCTGAGATGCTGAAACGATTTTTCATTGTGCTGGCCATCGGCTTGGCCGTCCCTCATTTGTCGGCTCAGGTCAACGTCCAGCTTGAGGCGCTCAAGCGGCTCAAAGGCATCGACCTCGACGCCACCCCGGCGATCAAAAAAGTGGTGCTCGACCTCCTCGAGGCGTCGAGTGGCCAGGCGGCGTTTGTCGAGATTGTCCGCGATTTCAAGCTGCGCGGCCACGAGGCGGAGCTGCTCCGATACGCGCAGGGGCATCCCAACGACTCGACTGGTGTTGAGGCGATCCGCCTGTTGCTGAACGACGAAGGATTGAAGCTGATCCGCGCCGCCATCGACGGGGAGCATGCCGCCGACACCGTCGCCGTGCTGGCCAACGCGTTGGCACCCGAGGCAGAGCCGGTGTTGCTGCGCCTAGCCAGGGACCAAAAAAAGCCACTGGCTCTCCGCGCGATCGCAGTCAGCGGGCTGGCCAAGACCAAGACCGGCGCAAAAGAACTTTTGACCGCGGCCAAGGCTGGGCGACTCCCGGCCGATCTCAATTTCGCTGCCGGCAACGCACTGCGCGGCGCCCGCTGGAAAAACCTGCGCTCACAGGCGGCCAAGCTCTTTCCGCCGCCGCAGGGTCTTGGCCAGGCGCTGCCCCCCTTGGCCAAGCTCGTCGCGATGAAAGGAGACATGGCCAACGGTGAAAAGATTTTTTTTCGCCCGCAAAGCACCTGTGCTACCTGCCACCAGGTCAACGGCAGGGGCATCGACTTCGGCCCAAAACTTTCCGGCATCGGTACCAAGCTCGGCCGCGAGGCGTTGCTGCTCTCCATCCTCGACCCCAACGCCGGCATCCCGTTTGGCTATGAGGCGTGGCTGCTGAAAACGAAAAACGGCGCTGAGGCGTTGGGTATCATCACCAGCCAAACCGACGACGAGTTGACGCTCAAGTTGCCCGGCGGAATTTCCATCGCCTACAAAACGTCTGAAATCGCCAAGCGGACGCAATTGCCGATCAGCATCATGCCGCCGGGCCTTCAGGCGACTATGACGCCGCAAGAATTGGTGGACATGATCACCTATCTGCAAAGCCTCAAGCAAGCCAAGCCGTAGTCGGCGTCTTTACAAACGGCCGGCTCATGGCCAAGCTCCTCTCATGAAAATCATTCGCCTCGCTCTGGCCGTATTGGTCACTTTTTTTTTCGCTGACATGGCTCACTCCGCCCCTCTCACTTTCAAGTCACGCTCGCAGTCGCTCTCGGCAACCGGCGGCGGCAAATACAAACCGGTCGAGACTGAGGTCACTTGGGAGGCCTCCAAGACGGCCGTGGTGATCGTGGACATGTGGGACGATCACTGGTGCCCAAATGCCGCCAAGCGCGTTGCCGAAATGGCAAAGCCGATGAACGAACTGCTCCGCTTGGCCCGCGAGAAGGGCCTGCTCATCATCCACGCGCCCAGCTCGACGGTTGATTTTTACAAGGACACACCGGCGCGTAAAAGGGCCAAGGGCGCCCCGACCGCCAAGCCGCCGGTGTCGCTCTCGAAGGACGTCCGCTGGGGCACCAACTGGTGCTGGCCAAACAAATCCCGCGAGCCGGATCTCCCGATCGACGATACCGACATGGGTTGCGACTGCGAAGAGGAGTACCCGATTCGCGAGGCGTGGACGCGGCAGATCGACCTCATCGAAATCGACGACGAACGTGACGCAATCACAGACAACGGACAGGAGGCATACAACCTACTCGCGCAGCACGGCATCGACAACATCATCCTCATGGGCGTACACCTCAACATGTGCGTGCTCGGCCGCCCAGTCGGCATCCGCCAAATGGTCACCATCGGCAAAAACGTCGTCCTCATGCGAGACATGACCGATACGATGTACAACCCAAAAAAGCGGCCTTTCGTAAGCCACTTCGCCGGCACCGACCTGGTCGTGCAACACGTCGAGAAATTCTGGTGCCCCTCCATCACCAGCACCGCACTAACCGGCAAATCCCCGTTCCGTTTTAAGAACGACCCGCGCAAGTAACCGGTTGCGACTTGAAAATCAGGGCTTGAAATCAAGCCCGGGTTCGTTACTTTCGCGCCCCGTTTATTGAAAAAACGGTACCCAAATCATGCCTTCAGGAAATGATCTTCGCAAAGGAATGGCCGTCAAGCATAAGGGCGAGGTGGCCATCGTGCTGGAGTGCCACCACCGCACTCCCCCAAAGACGCGTGCGTTTGTCCAGGCCACGCTGCGCAGTATTCGTACGGGCAAATCGTTAGACACTCGATTCAGTTCCACAGAGAAAGTCGACGTAATTCCGCTCGACCGCCGCAAGATGGAGTACAGCTATCGCGCCGGCGACGACTTCGTTTTCACCGATCCGGAAACATACGAACCTGAGACAATAATCCCGGAGCTGGTCGGTGATGCGGTGGATTACATGGTCGAGAACTGCGAGGTCGAGATCACGTTCATCGAGGGCAACCCGGCCATGCTGGAATTGCCGTCGAGCGTAGTGCTCACCGTGACCGATGCACCGGAAGGGGTGAAAGGCGACTCCACAACGAACGTGATGAAAACCGTCACCCTCGAGACTGGGAAGAAAATTCAGGCGCCACTCTTCATCAAGAACGGCGAGCGGCTTAAAATAGACACACGTGAAGGAAAATACATGGAGCGTGTGAATAAATAGTTCACCTCTAAACGTTATTATCTAGTGATCGCCCCGCTTGATCAAGCGGGGTATTTTTTCAAAACTCAGGCTCGAGCCTTGGCCGGAATTTATATTTTTTAGCCAAAGCCTGCACGCTGCGGAGCGATTTCATGCCACCGGTGCAGGATGGCTCGGAGAAACAGGCGGCGGCGGCGCAGACCGCCGTCTCGAGGCACTTAGCCAGATCCCATTCCTCGTGCAGGCCAAGCAGCATGCCGGTGCAGAAGGCATCCCCCGCCCCGGCCGCACCCACGATGTCCCTTGCTGGGATACGCAGTGAGGATTGTAGCACGTCCTCCCCCTTTCGTGTGCGCACGAATCCGCCCTCGGGAAAGTGGATCACCACCAGTTCGCCGACACCCATCTGCAACAATGCGCCGGAGGCATGCCGCAGCGCCACGGTGTCCAGTTTGCCATCGTCTTGCCGAATCTTAAAACCAGTCGTCTTGCCGGCTTCGATTTCGTTCAGGATGCAGTAGTCGGTGTACTGCAGTGCAGGAGTGATAATCTTGGCAAAGCGATCGCTGTCCTCGCTCACGGCATCAATGCTCGTCCGCAGCCCAGCCGTCTGCGCGGCCGCGAGAAGCTTGGCCGCCTTGGTGCCATGATTTTTGTCTGCGCTATCCATCCCGTCGAGCAGAAGCAAGTAGCCCAAGTGAAAAAAACGGGCCTTGGTTTTTTTGAAATCAATATCGGTGCCGCCCCAGAGCGCGTTGGCGCCGCGGTTGTGAAAAAACGTTCGGTTGCCGCCCTTAGTCTCGGTCATGACATCGGTGTAGGAGGTCGGGGCATCGGCGGTGACCTTGAGGAGCTTGGTATCGATCTTGTGACTGGCGCAGTCCGCAAGGATCAAGTCGCCGAAAGCGTCTTTGCCGACTAGGCCGGCGGCAGCGAGCGGGATGTCCACCCCGAGCTTGGCCAGATTGATGAGCAGGTTGTAAGGCGAACCGCCGGTGCCGGTGACCGTGGCCCCGGTGATGTTGGCCAATTGCTCTCGCTGGGGGTAAACATCGATCATCTTCACCTGATCGATGATCCAGTTTCCACCAGCCAGAATCCCCGATCGCTTGGGAGCTTTTTTTGCAGCGGACATTGGAAACGCGAACTCTGCCTAAAACACCTCTTAAAGGCGAGTCTGGAATTTCGGTTAAATCAGCTCTAGAATCGAAGCATCGACCTTGATCGCGGCGGCTTGCCCAATGAAATCAAGTCGCAGCAGCACGGTAGTCATCCCGAACCGATCTTCCACCCAGCCCTCCTGACCCTGGAGCGAGCCGGACTTAATTATTACTCGGTTTCCCTTCCCAATCATTGGCTCGACTCGGATATCCACATTTTGCTCGAGCGCAAATATGATGTCGCTCAGCTGCTCCTTGAACTCCTCCTGATTATGGACTTCTAGCATATTAGCGACGTAGTTGCTCTGAATCGCCACTTCTCTTGTTTTTCGGTTTAACTGCAGAAAAACGTAGCCGGGGAAAAGCGGCTTTTGGAACGTCACCACCTTCCCGCGATATTTCTTGGTGCTGGAGTAAATAGGAAGGGTGGTTGAGAAGTTGTAGATTTTGCCGTGCTCAACGAGCTTTTTTTCGCAGCGCGGCCGCACGTGGGCCACGTACCAATCCAACCCCACGTCCTGCGGTGCCAGAGCGTCATCCGTGATCTCCGTGAGTTGCTCCATCTCGCGCTAACTTTATCGAAACTCCCCGGCCAAAACAACGGCGTAATTGCGCTTACCCCGGCGCAACAGAAGGTACTTGCCAAACAACAAGTCGCCGGTCTTCAGCTTGTGCTGGTCGTCGTCGATTCGACTGCTGTTCACGTACACACCGCCACCCTTGATGTCCTTGCGCGACTGGCCACGCGACTGGGCCAAGCCGGCCTCGTGCAGCAACTCAGGCAGCCAAAGCCCATCGCCAGCAAAACGATCCAACGCCACTTCGTGCGTCGGCACCTCACCGGCAATCTCCCGGAACGTCGCCTCCGTGATCCCGTCCAGCGCACCACCGAAAAGAATCTCGCTGGCGCGGATGGCCTCGCTGGCGGCCTCTTCGCCGTGGACAAGCGCAGTGGCCTCCCTGGCCAAGGCCTTGTGCGCGAAGCGAGCATGGGGCTCCTCCATGTGCTGCCTAGCCAAGACCTCGATCTCGTCGCGAGGGAGGAAGGTGAAAAAATTAAGGTACCGAACCACGTCACGATCATCGACGCGCACCCAGTATTGGTAAAACTGGTAGATACTCGTGCGAGCCACATCCAGCCATACAGCGCCGGCCTCCGTCTTCCCAAACTTGGTCCCATCCGAATTGGTAATCAGAGGCATGGTCAAGCCGTAAGCCTGACGGTTCTGTCGGCGGTGGATGAGGTCGATGCCAGCGGTGATGTTCCCCCACTGGTCACTGCCGCCGATCTGTAGTTCGCACTCGTTCTTCTTGTATAGATGATCGAAGTCGAGCGCCTGCAGGATCATGTAGCTAAACTCGGTGAAACTAATGCCGACGTCTCGATTCTCCATCCGCGCACGCACGCTCTCTTTGGCCATCATGGCGTTAACCTTGAAATGCTTGCCGACGTCACGCAGCACGTCAAGGAACGAAAGTGGAGCAGTCCAGTCGGCGTTATCAACGAGCAATGCCGCGTTAGCCTCACTGTCAAAATCCAGAAAACTGGCCAACTGTTTCTTGACCCCCTCAATGTTAGCCTTGAGCTGATCGTGGGTGAGCAACTGACGCTCGGCGCTCTTGCCGCTGGGGTCACCGATCGCGCCGGTCGCACCGCCAGCGACGACGATCGGCTTATGGCCAAACTGCTGAAAGCGGCGCAGCGCCAGTAAGGGCACAAGGCTGCCGACGTGCAAACTGTCGGCTGTGGGATCGAACCCGCAGTACAGCGTCACGGCCCCTTGAGCCAGGTGCTGTGCAAGCCCCTCCCGATCCGTGCAGTCGGAGATTAGTCCACGCCATTCCAGTTCCTCGATGATGCCCATAAAACGCGGCTTGTTATGGCCACTTGTCCATTGAAAGTCGAGAGCCGACCACTTGTCCAAAAAAAACCGGGTAGGAAAACCTACCCGGTTGCAAAACAATTTAAAGCGTCACCTTACTCGCTCGGTTTGGCTTCGTCGCCCTTGGCTTCCGTTTCGGCGGAAGCTTCCTCGCTCTCGGTCAGTGGCTCAGTCTCTAAAGGAGCCTCAAGCTCTTCGACGGCGCTGACTTCCTCTTTTGTCTTGGTACTCGCAGCCTTACTCTCTCCTTCGTCATCGCCGAAGGTGTCAAAGGCATGTTGCAACGCCACCAGGTCTTCGCCCGGCTTGAGGGCATCTAGTACGGCTTCCTCCTCCTTGAGCTGTTCCTGGGAGTAGTTGGCCGCCTTGATTGAAAGGCCAATTCGGCGATCCGACCGGTCGATCTTGATCACGCGGGCCGTTACTTCCTCCCCCACGTTGAGGATGTCCTTGATCTTCTCGACCCGCTCCTCGCTGACTTGGCTGATATGCACCAAGCCGTCGATGTCGTGATCGAGCCCGACGAACGCTCCAAAGCTGGCGAGCTTGGAAACTTTACCCTCGACGAGGTCGCCGATCTTGTACAGTTCGTCGATCTTGTCCCACGGATCATCGTCAAGCTGCTTGATGCCAACGGAGATGCGCTGGTTTTCCCGATCGACCTCGAGCACCTGTGCCTCGACGTCCATTCCTTTTTTTAACACCTCGGACGGGTGGTTGACCCTGCGAGTCCATGATATGTCTGAGACGTGGATCATAGCATCGAGCCCTTCCTCCAGCCCCATAAAAGCGCCGTAACTGGTGAGGTTGCGAATCTTGCCGGACACCTTTGCCCCGACCTTGTATTTCTCCTCGGCCAAATCCCATGGGTTGGTGTCGAGTTGACGTATACCAAGGGAGATTTTCTGCTCGTCCTGATTAATGCCAAGCACGACGGCCTCGATGTCTTCGCCGGCCTTGAGCACCTCGGAGGGCTTGTTAATACGCTTGGTCCAGGACAATTCGCTGACGTGAACCAATCCCTCGACCCCGGGTTCCAACTCTATAAATGCACCGTAAGGCATGAGGTTGACCACCTTGCCGGACACCTTGCCTCCCGTGGGATATTTCTCCTCAATCTTGTCCCATGGATTGGCCTCTTTTTGCTTCAACCCAAGACTAACGCGCTCGCTTTCCTTGTTGACGTCGAGCACGACCACCTCGAGCTCCTGGCCGGCCGCAAGCATCTGCGAGGGGTGCGTGATGCGGCCCCAGCTCATGTCAGTGATGTGCAGCAGGCCGTCGAGGCCGTTTAGGTCGATGAATGCGCCGAAGTCGGTGAGGTTTTTGACGGTGCCCTTGCGGACATCTCCCGGCATCATGTCGTCTAGGAGCTTCGCGCGCTTGGCAGAGCGTTCCTCCTCAATCAACTCGCGGCGGCTGAGCACAATGTTCTGCCGCTCAAGGTTGAGCTTCATTACCTTAAAATCGTAGGTGTTACCGACGAAGACATCCAGATCCCGTGGGGTGATGATGTCGATCTGTGACGAGGGCAGGAAAGCCTCCACGCCAACGTTCACAATCAACCCACCTTTGACCGCTGCCTTGACACGTCCCTTGATGCAGCCGCCTTCCTCGCAGATGGTTTTAATGTTCTCCCAGTTCTGCTTGAAAATGGCCTGCTCGTGCGACAGCTCGACCATGCCTTCGCGATCCTCGAGGCGAACGATTTGAACGTCGACCTCGTCGCCCAGCTTTAATTCCTCCTCGTTGTGATCAGAAAACTCGTTCCTCGGCACCGAGCCTTCGCTCTTGTAGCCGATGTCGATCATGACTTCCTTCTGACGAATCTCAATGACCGTCCCTTTGACTATTTGGCCGGCGACATAGCTGATTTGGCTCTGCGCCATGGCCTCTTCCATGGTTAATGACACTATATTATTTATAAATGGGAGTAAGTTTCCCTGGAAAAACCGGTGGCTCATGAAAGGCGTCCAAAGACGGAGCGACCGGGTTAAAGGTTGGTTACTCGGTTAACAGTTGTTTCTCAGCTTCAAACGGGCTACCCGCAATTACGGAACCCAGCGGCGGGGCAACATACGCATGGCCTAGCTGATTGCAAGCGTGTTTTCTCAGGAAAACCCGGCTATTCGATCGACTCCAAAGCGCGGCGGGCCTCGCGACGAACAAAGTCATAGCTATCTTTTTGCAGCTTGCGGAGTTCCTCCTCGGCTGGCTTGGCGTTTTTGCCAGCACGTCTCAACGCCTGACAGGCGAAAAAACGCACCAGAGGCTCCTCGTTGTTGAGAATAGAAATGTAGAGTTGCACGTCGCGCACACGGATTTTTCGCAACGCCTTCATCGTGACCTGCCGGTCGTCGGTCGTGTCAAACCGAGCGAAGAGTGCCGGACCGGCCTGCCGGGCATCTGAGCCAAGTTCCCCCAGTTCAAGAATGGCCGTGTGCCTAACCGAAGACGCCTTGTCGTCGAGCTTGGCCTGAAGTGCGTTGAGCAGCCTGCCCTTGTCAGACTCCACCTTGGCCAGCGCCTTCAACGCCGAGGTGCGGACCACTTCATTTTCATGATTCAGGGCTGAATTAAGGGCGGGTAGCGCCGGTTCTGCTGAAGAGCCCAGTTTGGCCAATGCTCCAAACACGGTTGACTTCGTTTCGGCGTCCTCAACTTCAAGTACGTCCACCAGGCTGTTCACGGCCGAATCGGGCAGCCTCCGAAACCCCCCAAGGGAGACGACCACGGCTAGGCGCGTCTCGGGGTTAGCACCGTCGAGAAACTTTACAAGCCGCTCGGCCAGGGCGGAGTCGTCGCTTTCCAACTTGCCGATCGCCCGGATGGCACTTAACTGAACTGCGGCGTCCTTATCGTCGAGGCTATTGACCAGAGCGGTGGTTGCGCCCTTCGCGCTTGAGCCGAGGCTGGCAAGTGCATCCATCGCCGCCTGCCGAACGAGTGAGTTGGAGTCACCCATGGCCGCCTGCAACCGGGGCATCAACGTGTTCGGTTTCGTCGATGAGGCAACGAGCGCCCTGAGTGCCGCCCCACGGAACACCGCCTGTTCGTGTTCCAGCCATGGGAGGATCCCCTGGCGTGTTGTGGGAGATTTGTCACCAATCTTTTGAAGTGCAACGAGCGACAACAACCCGGCTCCATTACCGGGATTTTCCTTCAACGAGTTCGTCAGACTCGACACCGCCTGGATGCCGATGCCACCAATGCAATCTGCCTGCCATGTCTCGCCCAACAACTTGGTCAGGGGAATTTCCATTGCCGAATTGAGGAGGCTCGGGATTGAGGCCGGCCCCATTTCGACGAGTGCATTTCGTATAGAGCGTTTTTCTTCCTCATCCGCTTTACCAAGCCTTATAATGAGCTTGGGTACGGCAACGGAGGCATCGTGGCCCATGCGGCCAAGCAGATCGATTGCCTGCTTTCGCTTGGAAGGGTCTTCCGCAACCAAGCGGTCAATCAGGTGTGGCACCGCAGACCTGCTGTTGGGGCGAAGGCTCAGGATGCCGCTGAGGGCTTCCTGCCGCAGCCTGGGCTCTTCCGAGTCCAGTGATGGCAGAAGCAGTCCGAGCAACCGTTCGCCATCAAATCCAATTCGGGTCAGGGCGTTCAGCCCGGCAACCTTGGTCTCGTTATCCGTCTCCTTCGCCAAGCGCTTGGCCAAGTGTATCGCGGGGCGCGAGTTCGCCGGGATCCAAACGACCGCGTGGGCTGCAGCCGTGCGAACCAAGGCGCTTTCAGCCGAAAGCCCCTGCATGATTTGCGGATAAGCCACATCGCCAATCCGGCCAAGCGCGGATCCAGCCGAGAAGCGGACGCTTTCGGAGTCATCAGCCAACAGGTCGAACAGCCGAGGTGCAGCCTCACGTGAGGCGAAGCCGAGGTTGCCCAGCACTCGGACGCCGCCTAGGCGAACCGATCTGTGCTCGGAACTAAGCGCCCCGATGAGTTCGTGTACGGCAGCGGTGCCGATTTGCGTGAGCGCATGGACGATCCGCACATGGACCTGGTCCTTGTAACGACGCTCGCTCCGCTTGAGTCGCTTGATGAGCTCCGGGGTGGCCTCATGGGCATCTGGCCCGATTTTCGCAAGCGCCGTGACGGACCAAAAGAAGACCTGTTCCTCTTCGTCGTCGAGCCCTTTGATGAGGGCAGGAACCGCGGCCCTGGCCGCAGGGCCAAGCAGGGCGAGCGACCGGGCTGCCTCACGGCGCTTGACCTTGTCATCACTACCGAGTTCCCCGATCAAGTCCTCCACCTCGCCGGCATTTGCCAGTACGACACCAAGGAGTATGGCGGAAACCGTCTTAAAAAACTTCATGCGCGAAAAAAATCCCGCCTTGGGCGGGATGTAAATTCGTTCTTCAAAACGCCAGGTTAGGACAAGAAAGGGAGGTGTCCCGTGCTGTCGTTGAAGGAGTCCGTCGTAGCGCCCATATGGTTGAGCATAGTCACGAACAGGTTGTTCAACGGCGTGTCCTCCGAGTACTGGATATGGCGCCCAGGACGAACCAACCCGCCGCCACGCCCGGCCAACAGGATGGGTAGGTTCTCGTTGTTGTGTTTGTTGCCGTCACTGATGCCACTACCGTAGACGATCATGGTATTATCAAGCAATGAGCCGTCGCCTTCAGGAATCGATTTCATCTTCTGAATGATATACGAGAGCTGTTGAACGTGGAACGTGTTGATCCGGGAAATCTTGTCCAGCTTGATAGGGTCATTTTGGTGATGCGAAAGCGAGTGATGACCTTCGTTGACGCCAATATTGCGGTAGCTGCGGTTTGAGCCGGCGTTGGCCAGCATGAAGGTCGAAACGCGAGTCACGTCAGTTTGAAATGCGAGAATCATCATTTCACCCATCAGGCGAATGTGCGCCTCGTAGCTGCTCGAGACGCCTTCTGGTTTCTCAAGACCGGCCAATACGTTGGGATGCATTGCACTTTCACCCTCAGCTCGCTCGATACGTTGCTCGATTTCGCGAACTGCCGTGAGGTATTCATCGAGCTTCATGCGGTCGTTGCCGCTGACTTTCCGCGTCAGGGTCTTCGCATCTTCCAGGACAAAATCGAGGATGCTCTTCCGGTAACGCTGGCGCCTAGCGAGACTTTCATTGCGCTCACCCTTGGAGTCGTTGCCAAATAGTCGCTCGAAAACCAGTCGGGGATTGGTTTCCTTTGTCATCGGGGTTGCTGCGTCGCGCCACGAAACGTTATTGGAGTAGGCGCAGCTATAGCCGGAGTCACATTTGCCGGATTGTCGGCCACGCTCGGTGCCCAGTTCCAGTGATGCGAACCGGGTCTTGTGCCCGATTTTCTTCGCTGCAAACTGGTCCACTGAAACCCCCGCGCGGATCTCCGAACCCTGACTCTTGAGTGGCTGTACGCCGGTCAGGAATACCCCAGCGCAGCGGGCGTGATCGCCGGCACCATCGCCATTGGCTCGGCCTTTGTCCTGTGTCAACCCGCTGATAACAGTAAGATCGCGCTTCACGGGCGAGAGTGGCTTAAGGATGCGTGTTAAATCATAGTGTACACCCGTGGCTGCCGGTTTCCATTCCTGTAGGTGGACTCCGTTTGGCACAAACATGAACGCCATGCGTACCGGCGGTTGGGCAGAGGAACTAGCCAGTGCCTTCACCGGGGACATACTTTCCAGCATCGGGAGTGACACAGCAGCCCCAAGGCCTTTCAAGAAGGTTCGCCTGTGAATATGATTTTTACTCATCTTCCTCTGCCTGCAAGTTGCTATACTTAAACGGTTTACTATTAACTACGCCGCCGAGCAGCGCGGAGAACCGGTAATTGTTCGCCTTCAATTCCCGACATATTTCATCTACCGCGCACTTGTCGAAATATTCTAGACCACGGCCAAGAGAAAAAGTTAGCAGATTTTCGCTCAGCGTACGAATAAAAGTTTCACGCGATTTTAGTACTTTTTTTAGTCCATCTGGTCCGCTGATCTGCTCACCAGTGGGTAGTTCGCCAGAGGGGTCGATCGGGAATTTGCCATCTACATCACGCCATGCACCGATGCCGTCGAAGTTCTCCAGGGCGAACCCGAGAGGGTCCATCTTGGAATGGCAGGTGGCGCACTCGGTTTTCTCGCGATGCTTCTCCAAGCGCTCACGAAGCGAGCCACTGGTGATCGCCTCCTCGTCTTCCTCCAACTCCTCGACATCGGGAGGTGGAGGCGGCGGAGGAGTGCCGAGAATCTGCTCCAGAATCCATTTGCCACGCAACACAGGGGAGGTGCGCGTGGAGTTGGAGGTGATAGTGAGAATGCTCGCATGGGTCAGGATGCCGCCTCGGCCGCTGCCCTTGGCTAAGCTCACCCGCTGAAAAGCCGACCCCTCAACACCGTCGATGCCGTAATGCTTTGCGAGCCGCTCGTTGAGGAAAGTGAAGTCGGAATCGATCAATTCCAGCACGCTCCGATCCTCGCGCATCAGTGCGCCGAAGAACATTTCCGTCTCCCGCTTCATGGCTAGCCGGAGAGTGTCATTGAACGTGGGAAAACTGCCCGGGTCCGGAGTAACGCCACTGAGGTTGCGAATCTGCAGCCACTGACCGGCAAAGTTCTCAATCAGCGCATCGGACTTCGGATCGGCGATCATCCTGCGAATCTGAGCCCGCATCACATCCGGTTCGGAAAGTTTCCCCCGTTTGGCTAAGCGACGAAGTTCGTCATCCGGCATGCTGCTCCAAATGAAGTAGGACAATCGCGATGCAAGCTCCCAGTCAGTCAACTCGCGGATCGGGTCGTCCCCGCTTGGCCGGGTGTCCAATTCCCATCGAAACAAAAAGTGGGGCGAAATTAGGATGGCCTGTACTGCCAATTGCATTCCCAGCTCAAACGAACCGCCATCGGCAAGGGCCATATCAACAAACGTCAGCAGCCGGTTGATCTCTTTTTCTGAAACCGGCCGGCGAAATGCCTTCCCTGCAAATAGAGTCAATGACTCCCGGGCGACATCTCGAACCTCGGTCAAGTTTGGTTGACGAACAATCACCCGCCGATGCGACTCCGGCAGCTTCGGTTGTGGAGCATCGAGAGGGCCAATTATTTTGGTTCCACGAATGAAGAGGTTGCGGTCGCCACGCAATGTGGGGTCGGGCGAGTCGTTGTTCACGTAATTGTTCATGTAGGCGATGGAAATACGGTGATTCCCCTTGCCCGGATTGAGTTTCACAATAAATTTACGCCGTTTTTCCTCGGTTTGGTTAACCTCAAATGTCTTCACCGGTTTGCCGGCGAGACTGATTTGCATCTTGGGAAGCTCCGGCCCAGCTAGTGTGGCGTACGCATTGATTTGCAGCAGGTATTCGCCATCATTACGGAACGGGTAGCGAATATCGATGCTTCCCTCACGGAACAATCCCCAAAGATTGTCATTCTCAATGCGCACCTCTCCGTTATTACTGCGCGTGCCCCATTTCTTGGTGCGGATGACATCCTCGGGCGGGTAAGCCGGGATGTCGGTGCGGATAGCCTGTGCCGTGATTTCCTCTGCCGCACGCAAATACTTTTCCATCAGGATCGGTGATATCGAGAGCACGTCGCCGATATTATCGAAGCCGTAACCAACTTCGTCGTTCGGGAAATCCGCTGCTGGCTGATAGTCCACGCCAAACAGGTCGCGAATCGTGTTGTTATACTCGTTGCGGTTGAGCCGACGCAGAGTGACACGGCCGGGATTGACCGGAACGGTCGGGTTAGAGCAGTCAAACTTGGCCAACTCCTTGTCTATGAATTCGATCAGCATGATTCGCTGATCTTCAGTCGGCTGCTTTTTGTTTTCCGGCGGCATCTCGCGGTGGCGCAGCATCTCGCTTACGTGCTCCCATGTACGACCGTCCTTAAAGAAATCCGGGCTGGCACTGAACAACTCAAGGTTCAGTTCCGCTTTGGCCCGCTTATTGCCATGGCAGCCAAAACAGATATCCTTCAAGATCGGAAGGATGTCTGGATTGAACTTCGCTTGGCTAGTCGGCACGACGGTGGGCTTGGTTTCCTCCGCCGCGCCAAGTGCTTGGCTAAAGAGTCCTACCAGTGCCAAAAAAGTGATTTTGTGCAATTTCGAAAACATTAAGCCGGCGAAAATTAGCCCAGAAAGAACGCCACCGCACGCCCGGATATTCAAAATCCTGAGCCTAGAATCAGTCTGTTTATCCCCTTAAATCAGCGTGGCAGCGTTTCCGGGAGGTCGGCGATGACGTAGGCCATCACGGCCATCGCGGCCACGCAGCGGTTAAACTCCGCCGGATCTAGCTTGTCGATCGTGTCTGCGTCTGTGTGGTGGTACCAAAAGTATTTCTCGCGATCGACCTCGAGATGCATGACTGGCACGCCACCACGCACAAGCTTGAGCACATCCGCCCCGCGGCAGCCCTTGGCAATCTTGCCCGCGCTGATGGGGTCGAGCAGTTTGCCAACGCTCTGGATAATTTCCATACCGCGTCCGCTGCCCAAAAAACCGAAGCCGGTAGGCTGGAACACACCGGCATCTGACTCGATCGCCAGCGTATGCTTGGCTAGGGTCGCCTCATGCCGCTTGGCATACTGTATGGCCCCACGTATGCCATTCTCCTCATTCGTCCACAGTACCACACGCACGGTGCGCCTTGGCTGCAGGCCAAGCCGAAGCATCAATCGCGCAGCCTCCCACGCGGCAAGACAGCCGCCACCGTCGTCCATCGCCCCCTGGCCAACATCCCATGAATCGATGTGGCCGCTGACGATGACGATCTCCTCCGGTTTCTCCGTTCCGGGGATCTCCGCAACGACGTTCCGTGAAATGCCATCGGCCAGCGTGCGTGCCCCCATCTTGAGCCTCACGCGGAGCGGCTCGCCGCGGGCCTGTATCCGCGAAAGCATGTTGGCGTCCTCCAGCGAGAGAGCGGCATGCGGGATTTTCTTTACGCCATCGGCATACGACATTCCCCCGGTATGAGGCGTCTGCATCGAAAACGGCCCAACCGACCTAATCAGACTCGCCACTGCCCCGGCCCTCGCCGCATGAATTGCCCCCTGCGTGCGGACGATCACCGTCTCTCGATACTCAGTGAAAGGTACGTTGAAGAGTACTATTTTCCCTTTGACCTCAGAGGCGCGATTCTTGAGATCGTCAAATCCGGAGACCACCAACACGTCCGCCATAATGCCTTCAGGTGGCGTGCCGATGCTGCCGCCCAAACCGAGCATTGGCATCTCGCGGCGGCGTGGTAGAAGCAACTCAATCGACTCGCTACCTCGAACCCAGCGAGGGACGGTAACTTCCTCTCCCCGAACATTTAGGAAGCCGTCTTTTTTCATCTCAGCGAGACACCAGTCGATAGCTGCCTCAAGATTTTTCGAGCCAGTAAAGCGCGGACCAAAGGTGTCACACATCGTGGCCAAGCGCGAAAACCCAAACAAGCTGTTCGTCGCCGCCTGCGTCAAACGTTGTGCTTCCGGCTGATAATCCGCCGGTACACTCCCCGCCGCAAACCCCCTCGCCACCCAAAATCCAAGCAGAATAAAAAGGACTGTTCGTTTCACGTTCATGTAAGACAATTATTTCCTAGGGCGAACGGGTTGGAGCCAGGCGCGCTCGTGTTCCCCGATGGCGTAGGGATTGGCTTTCTTTCTAGACGACCTTATTTCAGCGCGGACGTATAGCTCGTCCCCGTTGAAAGTGTAGCTTGGCTCGAGCGACTGCGATTGGCCAAGGATCTCGCCGATCCCGGCCTCGCTTGGCTTGAGCGCGTTGCGCTTTGACAAGTCGGGGCTGCTCTTGAAGTTCTTTCGCGTGCCAATGAACTGAGTGGTGTATGTCACGCCTTTTTCAGGCTGGATGCGAAAGCTGTAAGTGCGACTGACCAGATGGATGTCGCCTACGGCCACGCCGCTTGAGGCGTAAAAATCACCACGCTCCATCGCCGCAATAATCGACTCCGGCGTAAGCGCCTTTGCGCGGACCATCACCCAGCCCCGACCGGTGTTGCTCTGTCCGACGGCGAGATCGTGGTAGTTGTGTGCGTCGTCGGTTCCCAAACCGAACATCAACGGCAATTTGTGCACGCCAATCCGGTATGCGTTAATCACATCCCAAATCTGCCCGGTGCTGAGGTGCTTGCTGTCACCGTAGTTCCGTACCGCCGGGTGGCCGTTGTACACCTCAAAAAACTGTTCTCCTCGCAACTGGATCATGTCGGCCGGCTGAATCGCCCAGCCAAAATTAGGGTGGTTGATATGCGGGAACATCGGCTGCCCGGTGGCCTTGCGCTGCGCAAGCACAGCGTCGATATTTTTCTGCATGGTCGCCGCCACACCGGCTCCGCCCTGCGGCGGGATTTGTTTTTTGATGTTGGTAACGTTGATGTGAATCGGCCGGCCCTGGAACTGGTCGGAAAGTTCCTCGCTCTGTATCAGCAAAAAGCTCCCTGGCACGGACATCTTCGGGCGATACTCGGCGTAAGTCTTGAGCCGGACCTGCGGGACACCATTGACAACTTTGTGCTCAACCCAGTCATCGCCGAAACGTTTCATATATTTGTCAAATGCACGTTGGCCGCCGGCGTTTTTCTCACGGTGAATCCAGCGCTGGCCCTCGGCTAAAACGTTATGGTCGGAGATGCCGAGAAAGTGGTAGCCGTTGCTGCGGTACCAGTCGGCGATCATCTCGGGATAGTCGTCGCCATCGCTCCAGAGAGAGTGAGTGTGGAGGTTGCCCTTCCACCAGCGGGCGTCTTCGGCGGAGAGGGTGGAGGAGCCCAGCGTAAAGGCTATCGTGAGAAGAATCTTGGTTTTCATACGTTGAAGTGGTGGAAAGTAAAGTTTTCAGTTTTCAGTTTCAAGTCGTGACGCGGATTTTCAGGATTCACAGTATTAATTTTTTGAATCCTGATGCCCTACGCTCATCTCAGTCCCATCTTTCCTCTCTTTCTTTCCCTCCAGCTGCTCACTGTTCCTCGTCCAAGCGTTACTGCCTGGAATTGAAGACACTGGCGAGGATGGACTCCTTGATTTTCCACAGAAGCGACATTGTCATGGATACAGGAATCAGCACGAATGCCATGAACAGCCAAGGTCGCAAATTGGCCGCTAGGGCCACGACTCGAAAGAGGATTTCCGGCAAATCTTCCATAAAAGAAAACAGGTAAATAACGCCAAAGCCGATCGGCGTCATGGCCAACAACACGCGGTTCATACGGGAGAAAAACCGGGCTTCAACCCGAAGCGTCTCATCCGGCATCATGGCAGCGAGGCGAGCCAGCATTTTGTTTAGTGACATCAAATAAAATACGAATCCCAACGCCAGCAGCCAAACAACGTAGGCGAAGTATAGCTCGTCCGGCACGCGGTGATGCCAGTGTAAAAACGGCGACAGGCCAAGGCTGAACAGGCCAATGATTTTCGCCTGGCCGAGTGCCGCTTGCCAGACGCGTTCCTGCGGCTGGAAACTGCCCAGCAACCACAGTCCGTACCACAGCATGCCGAACGCCACCGGGGCCATGAGCATGCCCATCGGCCAGGCAGCATCAGTCCAGTTTGAAATGGTGGCCATAACACTGATGACCATCGCGATCGGCAGCCCCCAGAATAAAATCGACGTGCCGCGCACCACTCGGGCCAGCGCCGGCAGCAGGTCCTTTTGCGTGTCAGGTTTGTCCGTTATCACAAGCTCAGGTAGGTCTGGTCGCGCAAGCATTTGATGTAGTCAGCGAGTAGCCGCACGCCCTAGGACGGCTTGAGTTGCTCTTGCCATCCCGAAAGGGAGGCGCACTATACGATCGCCCGAACCGATTTCAACCATGAAGAAAAAGCGGCGGGCTCATTTGTCCCGGGCTACGAACGTCGTCACCACCGGACGGTGATCAGAGCCGTGGCCCCAGTTCGCTACGACTGGAATCCACGAGTTGGGACGATCCAATTCCCTCTCCATACCGGGGCTAAGCAGGATGTAATCAATCCTGCTATATAAATCCTCCACACCGTAAAAATGCGTCCACGACACATTACGCGGAAACCATTTTGCATTGATCCGGTTCGAACCGCCGTCACCATTTTTTTCGCCGGGACGCGCATCCACCAGCTTCGATTTTCCGCGACCGACGAGCGCCTTGAGCGGCTTTGAATTATAGTAGTCGTTGAAGTCGCCGAGCACGGCTAAGTTCACTTCTGGATTGGCCTTGAGCCTGGCATCAATGATGCGCCGCAGCCGCAACGCCTCCTGCAAACGCATCTCCGCCTCGTCCGCGACCGACACTTTCCGCTTGGATTTCAGATGCGCGGTGATCAGCGAAAACGAGTAGTCTCCCAGCGTAATCTCCACCTCCGCAAACCCACGGCTCACGTGCAGCCGCCGACCGTTGAGCAGGAAGCTTTCGTTGTCATGCCGCGTGATTTTCTTGAACGGGAAACGGCTCAGGTACGCGACGTGAATCGCCGGGTCGAACGCTAACAGATGCTCCACGTGCGGCAGGTCAAGTCCCTTGGCCTTGAGCGCGGCCTGCAGTTTGATCAGCGCCGTTTTTTTGCCCATCTCCTGCAGCGCGATTACGTCCGGCTTGGCCGCGAGGATACTCTCGACAATCTTCGCCTGCGCGAACGGCTTCTTAAGCGGCCGATTCTGGATCGGCTCTAAGATGAAATTCTCCACGTTGTACGTCGCCACGCGAAAGGTCTGCTGCGCCAGGCCAAGTGGCCCCGACAAAATGACAACAGCGGCGGCGATGAAAAACTTTTGCAAGCTCACAATAAGTTACTTGGCATGAATGGTGAAAAACTGCGCCGCTCGGTCGGCCTTAGTGCTGAAGGAGCCCATGCTGTCATCGAACTTTAATTTATTCCCCGCCGGCGTGTACGGCCCAGCCACCGAATTGCTTGTCCGTACCGTGTAGTTTGCCGTAGGACTCGCTCTCCATCTCAAGTGGATCTCGCCATCGGCCAGATTGACGGTAATTTTGATCTCAGGAATCTCCACTGTCGGATCCTCCGTGAACGGAGCACCACTTGGCCAAACGCCAGCCGAGACGGACGCGTCGGCTACTGTGCTGTGATCCGTAAACGCCCCGTTTAGGCCGGAATCCCTCGTCATCGAGCCTTTGCTTGACGTTTTACTGAAATTAATCCGGTCAATCACGTGCTCGTCGGCGTTTCGCAGAGTGATTGTATCGCCGCTGTTGTTGAGGCCCAGCCCACTCGTGCCCTCTGTCGCCGGCAAAGCGAGTATTCCATCATCAAGCACCGGCTCCGAGCCGGACAACCGACCGCCATACACGATCACCGCGCCGCGCTTGGCCAGAACATCGCCCTCATAAAAGTTGCTCCTCAGCGCTACGGCGTCGGAGAGGCTCCAGCCGGCCATGTCCACATCCGCTTGGCCAAGGTTTGCGATCTCGATGAACTCATCCTCGACGCTGAGGAAGTTCGATTCGCTCGGCGTCTCACGGTGCAGCGGGTTGTAATGGCCAGCCGTCGTATTGCCGGTCGGGTTGGCCAAAAACTCGGTGATTGCCACGTGCTGCTCTGCCTCGCTTGGCACATAAACATCCCAAGCCAACGTATGCACTCCTTCACTGTTCTCTGCCTCAAGTGAAACGTCGAACGATTCCCCGAAATCTTCCTTATCGGCGGTCAGCACTAACCTAGCTGTGACTTCGCTGGCGGGATTCTCCGAGAGCACCCAGTCGCCAGTCTGGGTCACCGTGACCTCGCTGCCGGAGGGCGATTTCACCACGGCCTCAATTATCGCCGTCTCGCCATACAGCAGAAAATGATCCGTGCGCGAGCTCTCGAGCGGTCGCCCGGGGCGAATCAAGTTCTCGTACTTCAGCGTGAACTCGATCGTCGGCAGCTTCGGACCAGAGATGTCCTCAATACGCCTCGGCATCAACTGGTAGCCGCCCTCCCGCGGCTGATCGCGCATGTACTGCGAGAGCACGCCGGTGACGGTGACGGCCGTGCCAGGGAACGGCTGGCCGATGATCGTCTTGATGCGCGAGTCGATGCGCATTGTGAACGTCATCCCGTTGGCGTCGGTCAGTGTGTAGTTGGCTCCGCTGGAAAATTTCGAGTCGCCTCCCGTATCAACCTCCACCTCGGTGGCGACCACGAGCAAGCCCTCGAGTGCCTCCATCGCGGCGGAGTCATCCCACTTCATGAAATCGAGCTTGGTCGGCTCAGGCAAAGCATTGTCACTGCTCACAACCTTTACCAAATGCATGGCATTACCGGCATCTGGCACGAACTGAAGAAGGCCGTTATAATGGCCCAGCGGCCCGGAGACACGCACCTTGTCTCCAGCTTTTGGATGGCTCGATTTGCCGCTACGGAAGTAGACCGCGATCCCAGCCGTGTCGTCTTGAAAATAGAACATCGAGTGGCTGCCGCCTGTCATGTTCGTGTGGGTAGTGACGATGCCCTCGGCGGTGAAAATCGTCTTGGTGTCGGACGGCTCGCGGTTGTCATCCACCAACGAGCGCAGATACTTGATGGTGACCGCGTCGCCGCCGGGTGAGTCCTGCACCTCAAGCGTGGCCGTGTCGCTCGCCGCTGCACCATCGACGTTGCTGACAGTCACCACATAGTCGCCGGCATCTTCCGCGGACACGTCGACCAGCTCGAGCGCACTCGCGGTCGCGCCGTCTATGTTAGCGCCGTCCTTACTCCACTGATACGCTAGCGGTTCCAGGCCGCTAGCCATGACGGAAAACGAGATCGTCTTGCCGGCGAGCACGGTCTGCGACACCGGATGCGAGAGGATAGCAAGGTCATTGCCGCCGGTGCTGTCCGTCACGTCGGCGAGGTTCGTCCCAACTTTCAGGTTGTCGATCAACATTACGCCGATGTTTTTGGCCTGCCGGAATGCAAAGCCCGTCACGTCCACAGCGGAGCCATTATCGGTGGTGGTGACGCCCCCGGCCAAATCGTCGTCCGGGTCGATCCATAGCGTCGTGCTGGCATCTACGAGGCTCATCGCGATAACCACCTTGTATACAGTATCGAGGTAAAGATCGTTCACCACCAGAGCCGTGGATTGCTTGCCCTTCGAGCTGACGCCGATCCGGAACGTGCCCTCTTCCGCGCCAGTGGTTTGGGCAATGATCCGCGCCCGATAGCCAAAGCCGTCGTCCGCGAAATGCCCAAAATAGCTCCCGCCGCCTATGGGCAGCTCCGTAAACTCCACATCGAACGACGCATACATCGTGCCGCCGCTGGATTTCTCATAAGGCCCGCCAGCAAGCTTCGCGTGAAAGTCTTCCGAGCCGGACTGTGTCAAGATGAGCTGCCCCTCATAAACCTCTGCCTGTGCGCTTGAGCCGCTGTGGTTTTTCCAAGTGTCCGCCGCCTGTTCGACAATCGGGCCGTCGTCGTAGGTGAAAGATTCCTCGAGCACCACCTCAGCCGTCGCCGTCACAAGGCCAATTACTGCCGGCAAAAGTATAAGTCCTTTTTTCATGGTACGATTTTGATCAAATTATTTTCGGAATGGCGCATTCCAGATCACGTCAGAGTTCGGCCCCTCGAATGTGCCCGCGCCGTTGGTGACCGAGTGCCGCGAAAAATAGGCCGCATGCCCGTCAATAAACGACAGCACACCGCCCTGCCCCTTATGTCGCTCTGGGAATGCCCGCCACCGCGCCGCCGGGTTTACCGAGTAGTACGGATTCCCCAGTCCCTCCGACGAACTGAAATACATGTCCATCGTGCCTACAGTCGCAGAGGGATTGGGCAGATCGGTCGCCTTGGGCATTTTTGGATACGGCATGTAGGAGTTCACCGTCCCGCGCTTGAGGTCGATGTTCATCGCGTAGCTGAAAAACCCATGCCGCCCGCCTCCCTTCAACTGCTTCAATTCCTCCGTCGTCATCCCAGCGTTCGGGCAGTGCCAAATCTTCCCCTGCTTGCCGGGGAACGGTAGATTTTTGACGTTGTCCTGATACACCACTGTCGGCCGTTTCCAATACTGTTCGAGCGTTTTCTCGCCCATGAACGGCGGCAACAGGTTAAACCAAGCGCTGGGATCCTTCGGCGCACCGGTCGGCGGCGGGGAGCCGGGATAACGCCCGTTGGCACCCATCCCGTCACGGGGCAACGAGTCCTCGTTATCCACAAGATACAACTGCATACCCAACCCCCACTGTCGCTGGTTCGATAGGCAATTGGTCAAGCGGGCCTGATCCTTCGCCTTGGCCAGGGCCGGCAACAGCAAAGCCGCTAAAATTGCAATAATGGCAATGACTACCAGCAACTCGATCAGCGTAAACGCCGCCCGCCACCGATTCTCAGAAAAAAAACATTTTGTTTTATAGAATAAAGAGCCCATGCAAGCCGACCCACGTGCAAAGAGGGAAGCTACAACCCCCCCTCAGCAACACAAGAAAAGTCGAACGTTCAAGCTATTCCGGGAATCGCTTGGCCAATGGCAAAATATAGAGGGCCCTGTCCCCAGTGCCCCGAAACGCTTCGTCCTCGTCATCCAAAAAGATCACACAGAGACGCGGCGAAAAGAGAGACGCAGATTTTAAGGATCGGAGAGGATTATTTCTGGGCAAAGATTTTACGGCTGGGCAAAGATAAATTGTTGTAAATCAGTGTCCTTGCCGCTCTCCCAGGCTATAGGGTTTTGCAGAAGTCCTCCAGACGTGCCATGCCAGCTTGGATGTTCTCCATGCTGGTGGCGTAGCTGATGCGGAAGTTGTTGTCCGCGCCGAAGGCGATGCCGGGGACAGCCGCTACCTTGGCCTGCTCGAGCAGGCGCTCACAAAACTCGGCGGACTTGAGACCGGTCCCGGAGATATTCGGAAACAGGTAAAATGCGCCCTTGCTGTTGATGCAGCTGATGCCGGACATGTTGTTTAGTCGTCCGGCGGCGTAGCGGCGGCGTTCGTCGAACTTTGCCAGCCAGTCATCGAGGTGATCCTGCGGGCCGTTGAGCGCGGCGACGGCTCCCTTTTGGGCAAACGAAGTCGCGTTGCTGGTGCTGTGGCTTTGCACCGCATTTATGGCCTGTGCAATCGGCTTGGGTGCGGCGAGGAATCCGATTCGCCAGCCGGTCATCGAGTAGGCCTTGGCTAAGCCGTGCACGATAATGGTATGAGCCAGATGTTCGTCGGAGAAACCGGTGACGCTGGTGAACTTGGCTCCATCGTAAACCAGCTTTTCGTAAATGTCGTCGCTCATGATGAGCACGCCTTTCTCGACACAAACGTCGCCAAGCGCCTTAATTTCATCCCCCGAGTACACGGAGCCAGTGGGGTTGCTCGGCGAGTTGAGGATGAATAGCTTGGTCCTCGGCGTGATGGCTGCACGCAACTGCTCAGGCGTAACTTTGAATTCGGTTTCGTCGGTGGTGTCGAGAATCACCGGCTTAGCCCCGGCGAGCTTGGCCATCTCAGGGTAGCTAAGCCAATATGGCGCGGGGATGATCACTTCGTCGCCGGCCTCGCAAGTGGCGTAGATGACGTTGAAGCAGGAGTGTTTGCCGCCGCAGTTGACGATCACTTGGCTTGGCTCGTACTTGACGCCGTAGTCGCGCTGGAACTTGTCGGCGACAGCTTCGCGTAATTCCGGAATGCCGCTACTTGCCGTGTACTTGGTGAAGCCGTCGACCAACGCCTGCGCCGCTGCATCCTTAATGTGCTGCGGCGTGTCAAAATCCGGCTCTCCTGCACCAAAGCCGATGACATCCTCCCCCTTCGCACGTAATTCTTTAGCCTTGGCCGAAATGGCTAGTGTCATTGAAGGAGCAAGCGATGCCGCACGACTAGAAAGCGAATAGTCCATTCGGTTCTTTAGTTGTCTTAATGAAAAGCCAAAGCCGGATTAACTGCCCACCTGCGCGCGAGCTTCCTCAGCCAATGGTGTGCTTAAATATCGTTCCCCCGTTGAGCAAGCAATAGTGACAATCATTTTTCCTGAATTTTCAGGTCGACGTGCTACCTCTAGAGCGGCGTGAACATTTGCGCCGCTGGAGATGCCACAGAGGATGCCTTCCTCCTTGGCCAAGCGGCGGGCCATCACAAAGGAGTCGTCATTGCCGACTCGAATGCACTCGGTGATTTGATCACTGCCATCCTCGCTTTTAAGATGAAGATTACCCGGAATAAAGCCGGCTCCAGTGCCTTGAATCTTATGTGGCCCGGGCGTCAACTCATCGCCGGCAAGCGTCTGCGAGATCACCGGTGAGTCGGCCGGCTCCATCGCAATCGCCTGAAACGACGGCTTACGCGGTTTGATAACTTCACAGCAGCCGGAGAGTGTGCCGCCTGTACCAACCCCAGCCACAACGATATCAACTCCCCCATCGGTGTCGTTCCAGATCTCCTCGGCGGTTGTTTGGCGGTGAATTGCAGGGTTGGCTGGGTTCTCAAACTGTTGTGGTATCCAAGAGTTCGGCGTCTCAGCAGCCAGCTCGTTGGCTCGCTCGATAGCTCCCTTCATCCCCTTTGGGCCTTCGGTAAGGACGAGTTCGGCGCCGAGCATCGCAAGCAAAGTACGGCGCTCGAGCGACATGGTCTCCGGCATGGTAAGGATCAGTCGGTAGCCTTTGGCCGCCGCGACGAACGCCAGCGCAATGCCGGTGTTGCCGCTCGTCGGCTCGATGATGACAGTGTCCTTGGTTAGCGCGCCGCTCTTTTCGGCATCCTCGATCATCGCTGCACCAATGCGATCCTTCACGCTAGAGAGCGGGTTAAAGAATTCGCATTTGAGCAGCACGGTTGCGTCGATGCCCTCGGTCACCTTGTTGAGCCGCACCAACGGAGTACGGCCAACAGTCTCCACAATATCATTAAATATATTACCCATTTTTATAAAAAAAGTCGGCGTATGACCTCTCCGGCCTTGGCCGTGTGGGGAGATTATTTCTTGGCGGTACTCTGCTTGCGCTTGAGGTAGGCCTTACGACGCTTGCGTTTGATTACTTTGTTGTGTTGTTTGCCCATGATGTATAATGGTTCCCTCTCCGGAGAGCGGCCGGGAAACATGATGGTTAGTATGAGAATTATCAATCACTATTTAATAGCAATTACCCTATGCGCTGCGATTGGCTTGGGCTGCAAATCCATGGGAGAAAAGAAACCCGGGGAGAATTACAGTCTCATTATGCTCTATCTGGAGCAAAACAACGATGGCACAAAGTATTCGCGAGAAATGGCTGTTTACCGTGCAGATCCGATCATTTTTTACGTCAACAGCGAACCATTTCTGAGCACAGCTGACCTCGAGAAAGCCACGCTGATGGAAGCTATCGGCGGCTTTGCAATCCAACTTCAGTTCAACCGGCATGGCACCGCCGTTCTCGAAAGTTTTACCACTTCAAACAAAGGTAAGCGGATGGCGATCTTCTGCCAGTTCACTGAACCTCGTGTTCTTGCCGCACCGATGATCACCCGAGGGAATGCCACCGGTATCATTCGGTTCACCCCAGACTGCTCCCGCAAGGAAGCCGAACGCATACTCGCGGGCCTCAACACAGCGATTAAAGAAATTAAAGGTAAGAGTAAATGAAAGTCTGTCGGCAGGTATTGATGGCAATTGCGCTTGGCCAGGCCGCTGCTGCGCTTGCCCAGCCTTTCCATTTACCGACCCCCAACCAAGCGATCTTTGTTCCTGGAACGGAAGCCGACTACTTCACCCCAACAATTGGCCGCACTTGGCCAAGCGGCACCTTCGGCTGCGTCCGCTCTGAGGGCTGGCAAATGCACGAGGGCATTGACATCAAATGCACTCAACGCGATGCTAATGGTGAGCCTATTGATCCTGTTAGTGCCGCCGCCGATGGCACCATCACTTACATCAACGCCAAGGCTGGGCTCTCCAACTACGGCAACTACATCGTCATGCAGCACCAGGTTGACGGTCTGACGGTGTACACCCTTTACGCTCATCTGCGTGCCCTAGCGAGCGGCTTGAGTGTTGGCCAAGTCAAGAAATCTGGTGAAATCATTGCAACAATGGGCCGCACCAGCAACACACGACAAGGCATCTCCCGTGAACGGGCACACCTACATTTTGAGATTTGCCTGCTAGCTAATCAAAAATTTTCCGCGTGGTACAAAAAAAATCTTGCCGGTCAGCGTAACCATCATGGCCTGTGGAACGGCCAAAACCTGATCGGCATCGACCCATGGAAACTGTTCATAGAGCAAAATAAAAAAAAGGCCAAGCGGCAGTTGTTTAGCCTGCGACAGTTCATCCACAGTCAACCGGTGCTTTGTCGCGTGCTCGTGAAGTCTCCGAACTTTCAGTGGGCCAAGCGCCACCCCGACTTGGTTAATTCCAATAAACCTAAAAAGTCCATTGCAGGCTATGAGATATCCCTCGATCCCAACGGCGTCCCCGTCACTAGCACCCCACGAGATGCGTCCTTCTTTAGCAACGATGAGCCGTTCAAATTGCTTCACGTTAATCCAGGAGTTTACAAAGAATTCCCTTGCAGAAAGCTGATTTTTAAAAAAGGCCAGCGTTGGATCCTCACAGCAAAAGGTATCCAACATCTAAATCTTCTAGCCTTCTAATGTAGTAATTTCATAGAGTTTTCAACGAAAACTCACTTAATCATTGGTTTTAATTTGATTTTATCAAATGTTTCGTAGAGACCAGTATTTTTACTATATTTATTTTTTTTATTATTTTAAACAATTTCTTTTAGGTCATGCGATAATGACTTTCGATATGGATAAAATTGGTATCATTGGTGGCAGTGGGCTATATGACATCGAAGGCTTCGAAAGTCATAAGTGGGTTCCTGTTGAAACCCCCTTCGGGGAGGCGTCGGACGAGTTTCTGACCGGCCAATTGAATGGCCGAGATGTTGTATTTTTGCCGAGACATGGTCGTGGGCATCTCCTGATGCCAAGCGAACTAAACCATCGAGCCAACATCTGGGCGATGAAACATCTGGGTGTCTCGTGGATCATCAGCGCGAGTGCTGTCGGCTCGCTTCAACCGGAGTATGTGCCGTGTGACATCGTTATAATTGACCAGTTCGTAGACCATACCAAGCAGTCAACCACGCACTCTTTTTTTGGAGACGGGATCGTGGGACATGTAGCTTTTGCTGAACCAATTTGTGAAGAGCTTCGGATGATCCTCATGGCTGCAGCCAATGAAGTTGGAATTAAGGCACACAACCGGGGAACCTACGTCAACATGAATGGGCCGGCGTTCAGCACCAGAGCAGAGTCACTACGAAACCAAAAAATGGGTTTTGATGTGATCGGTATGACCAATTTGGGAGAGGCTCGATGTGCGCGTGAGGCAGAGATCTCCTACGCCACGCTGGCCCTGGTCACCGACTTCGATTGCTGGAAAGTAGAGGAAGAACCGGTCTCGGTGAAAACAGTAATTGCCAATCTCCAAAAGAACGCAGCCTCCGCAAAGGAAATCATACGCAAAGCAATTTTAAGGATTCCAAATGCCCCCTCTTGGCCAAGCCAAAATGCACTAGAGAATGCGATTATGACCGCAAGGAGTTCTTGGCCAAACGATACGGCTAAAAAGCTAAAGCCAATTATTGGTAGATTTCTGTGACAGACATGTTCCACGTGGAACATAACATGACCTTTAATTCGAATTTTCCTATTTAGGAACTTCGCCCGGGCACTCTGACCGACCTCTTTTGATCCAAACCATCAAAAGACTCACATCCGTTGGATTGATTCCTGATATTCTTGAGGCCAACCCGACAGTGGCCGGCTGTATCTCTTTCAGTTTCTGGCGTGATTCGTTCCGCAAACCGCTTATCCGGTCATAATCCAGCCAACTCGGAATTTCCCTGTATTCCATTTTTTTGAACTGTTCGATCTCGGTTTCTTGGCGCGCAATGTAGCCTGAGTATTTAACGGTGATCTCCACCTGTTCAGCTACATCAGGAGGAACGCCACCGCTTGGCTGTGGTAACTTTGCATGCGTAAAATCATTCCGCTTTAGTAACTTCTCTAGTGAAGAGTTATCATGAGAGGTTGTCTGGATGCGCTCCAACTCACTTTCAAACTTTGCTTTTTTGTTCTTAAAAATCGTATATTGTCGATCTGACAATAATCCAATCTCCCGACTAGCCTCACATAAACGAAGATCAGCATTATCCTGCCTGAGCAACAATCGATACTCCGCCCGAGAGGTAAACATTCGATATGGCTCTGTTGTTCCCTTGGTAATTAGATCATCAATCAAGACACCTATGTAGGCTTGATCACGTCTCAGGACCAGGCTCTTCTTGCCCTGAACTTTTAAAGCGGCGTTGATTCCCGCCATTAATCCCTGCGCCCCAGCCTCCTCATACCCGGAGGTTCCGTTGATTTGTCCTGCCAGAAAAAGATTCTCACAAGGTTTAGTTTCAAGGGTTGCTCTTAACTGGGTTGGAAATGCAAAATCGTATTCAACCGCATAGGCTGGTCGAAGGATTTCTGCGTTTTCACAACCAATGATGGTTCTGACCATGTCGTATTGGACATCGAAAGGAAGGCAAGTTGAAAATCCGTTTACATAAATCTCGTCGGTTGAAATCCCTTCTGGCTCCAAAAAAATTTGATGCTTTTCCTTATCGGAAAAACGGACTATTTTATCCTCAATGGAAGGACAATATCGAGGGCCAACCCCTTCAATATCACCTGAATACATCGGGGATTTATGCAGATTTTTTTGGATTATTTCAGCAGTTTTACCAGTTGTAAAAGTGATAAAACATGGTAATTGTCCGTTTATTCGATCCAAAATCGAACCTGGTGGATACTTCCTCTCAGAAAAACCAATGTCACTTGGGTTGATTCCAGATTGTTCCACGTGGAACAAATCCTCTTTCCAGAAACTGAAGTAAGGGACGGGTTCATCCCCGAATTGATTATCTGTTTTTTCGAAATTGATGGATCTCTTTAGGAGCCGGGGTGGTGTTCCTGTCTTTAATCGACCCAACTCCAATCCCACAGAACGAAGAGAATCAGAAAACCCTCCCACTGAACTTTCACCAGCTCTGCCCCCTTTCTGCTTGTTCCCTCCTACATGCATCAACCCTTTCAGAAACGTGCCTGTTGTGATCACAACCGTCTCTGACTCGTATCGGACCTCCATGGTCGTCTCGACCCCGATTACTTTCCCTGAATGATGAAGCAGTTGGGCGACTTGTCCCTGACAAATATCCAGATTGGTCTGACGCTCACAAATCCACTTCATCTGAAACTGATAAGCTTTTTTGTCGCACTGCGCTCGTGGAGCCCGCACAGCCGGGCCTCTCTTGGTGTTGAGCATTCGGAATTGAAGTCCGGTCATGTCAGTGCACTTGCCCATCTCCCCACCGAACGCGTCAATCTCCCGTGCGAGGTGCCCCTTAGCCAACCCTCCTATCGCCGGG